>Ga0209863_10000205_pt1 | contig 37000 bp, 33 predicted proteins | sample OrgsoiDNA2013046_FD_185796 | JGI IMG/M metagenome (GOLD analysis project Ga0209863, IMG submission 185796) | Permafrost soil microbial communities from the Arctic, to analyse light accelerated degradation of dissolved organic matter (DOM) -... | ecosystem: Environmental > Terrestrial > Soil >...
CCGGTTATCTGGTTGCCCAGGATACCTATTATGTTGGAACGATTAAAGGGGTGGGTCGCATCTATCAGCAAACGGTCATCGATACTTATAGCCGCGTTGCCTTTGCAAAACTATATACCAGCAAGCATGCAATCACCTCAGCTGATGTCCTCAATGATCGCGTAATACCTTTCTTTGATCAGTATGAAATACCTGTTTTAAGAATGCTTACAGATCGGGGAACAGAGTTCAATGGGAGACCCGAAAACCATGAGTATGAACTGTATCTGCAAATTGAAAATATCGATCACAGCAGAACCAAGGTCCGCCATCCACAAAGCAACGGTATCTGCGAGCGACTGCACCGTACGATGCAAGACGAGTTTTACGCTGTTACGTTCCGGAGAAAACTCTATCAAACCCTGGAAGCTCTTCAAACAGATCTTGATGAGTGGATGCTGCATTATAACCAGGAGCGTACGCACAGCGGCCGGTATTGTTTTGGCAAAACTCCGTTTGAAACTTTTCTGGAATCCCTTACCTTGGCCAAAGACAAGCAGCTGAATCATACCTCAACCGCTGCCTAATATTTAATCCAAACCCTTTTGAAAATTGAAATAAAAATCCTCAACTGTCGGATCAACTAGTAACTATTACATGTTAAGTATAAACACTTAGAAACTCTGTTCGTTACACGAGTATTTGTATTTTCGTTCTGGTTACTTATCTTAAGAACCGATAACTTCAGATATAAGATCCATTGATGACATATATCACCTATTATGAGTAAGTTCTTTGTGACGTTATTTTCGTTGATCTACCTACTCGATGTGAATGCCCAGGATTCTTTACATAGATATTCCCTTGGGAGTACCAAGGATAAGTCATTTTATGAGTTTACATACCGTACTTCGGTTGAAGAGGGGAAACCAGACAGGATATTGGTCCAGGTTGATGATCTGGTTGTAGACAGTGTTCATGTCTCCTTTAATGTAATTAAGAAGGTTGTAAAGGCTACAAGTGACTTAGCGCGGACGAACCTGAAGGACTCTTCTTCTTATAGATTCTATCAAGGAACGAACCCTCTGGTATCAATAGGAATTTTTGATAAGAGAACACGTATACCCTCTAATTCATCACTTTATGTTTCTTGGAAGTACATGGGGAAGGACGAACATGGTTCTTTGAAGACCTATCAGATGTACACCCATTTTGATCTAAAAGGAAACCTAATTAACTACAAGATTTTATAACTTCTATTAAACCCAAGGTTACCTGTCATCTGAACAACTTTAGTTACGACGAGAACCTTGACAAGGATTTGGATGAAGCATCCAAAGTATACAAGTTTCGAAAAGATAACAACACCTATTAATCTGACTTCGGTTCGCTTATTTTATAAAAGGGGGAGGTGAATAAGATCATTAACCCCCTTTTCTTTATAGTTGTTAGTGTCTTTACAAAGATCGGAAACCGACAATGTTGCCCCTGGCTGAGGTGTGGAAAGGGTTATGAGTCTAACGTTGATCAATAGTCGAAGTGTCCAGGAGCAATAGGTGAGTACGTTTTTTGACAAAAAAAGACTCACAAAATCTGGTGAGTCTTGTGAGTCTTTTGCTTTAATCAGGTGAGTACTCGAGGGTTTAAAACTCTCATAACTCATTGATTATCAACTACTTAGTGATCCCGCTGGGACTCGAACCCAGGACCCCTACATTAAAAGTGTAATGCTCTACCAACTGAGCTACGGAATCTGCTCAAACTATATTTATAAAGTTTGACTTTGGTACAAAACAGGTCTTTGACCCCCTGTTTTGAGCGTGCAAAAATAGTGGAAACCGGGCTTTGTACAAATTAATAATAGGATTATGTTGATATGTGGAGAAATAGCCTTTTTCACCCTATTTTATTCTGATCCAGGTCAATCCGGGCTTCTTCCCGGCGGATCACTTCTTCGTCAAAAAGGTCATTCGAACCCATTTTGGCGAGTTGCCTTTGCTGTAATTTGCCAATTTCCAGCAATACCTGGTTGTATTCCTGTACCTGCTGCTTTTCATTCGCATCCGTCTTCAGCGAATCAATATTCATCCGGGTAAATCCCAGTTCATTCTCCAGCTTCTGTTTCAGGGTTCTTATGAGTGTATTGGATTGCATTAACCCGGAATATTTTTCTTCCAGCAGTTCCAAGGAAAGTTTCATCAGCAGGAAGTGGATCTGTTGTGCCTGGATATCCGCCGGTATCTCCAGTTTGTCTTCCGTGAGCTTTAATTTCCGGATCACCCAGGGAAGTGAGAGCCCCTGACCGACCAGGGTAACCAGGATCACCACAAAACTGATAAATAATACCAGGTCCCTTTCCGGAAATTCATTCCCATCGGCCAGTGTGACCGGAATCGCGAGGGCGGAAGCCAGGGAAATAACGCCCCGCATGCCCGCCCATCCGATCAGGAAAATCTCTCGTGGGTTGGGTATCAATCCATCTTTCCGGCGTCTTTTATTCATTAAAACAGGTAAATAAGTGGCTGCAAAAATCCAGATCAGGCGGATAATGATAATAAGCCCGGATATGATCAGTCCGTATTCGATGCCCTCCGTAATCGTATAATATTTTAGGCCGTTCACAATATGCGGTAATTGCAGTCCGATCAGGATAAAGATCAGCCCGTTCAATATAAAAGCGAGGGTATGCCATACGCCGGCGGACTGGAGTCTGGCTTTATGATTCAGGATCTCATGGGCCCTGGAAGAAAGAAATAATCCGCCGCTTACCACGGCCAGTACACCGGAGTAATGAAAATGTTCCGCCGTGAGATACATGATATACGGCGTGATCAGCGTCAGCGCGGTGGCAATATTGGTGGTGGTTGAAAATAATTTATGTATATAATAAATGATCTGGCCGATGATCAGTCCGATCCCGATACCCATCACCGTTACCATTACAAATGCGGAGGCGGCTTTCTGAAACACGAAGGTCCCGGAAATGACGGCAGCCAGTGCGAAACGGAATACGGTTAAACTGGAAGCGTCGTTCACCAGACTTTCTCCTTCCAGCACCGTCTTCACATTTTTCGGGATCTTAAAAAGTTTCAGAACAGAACTCGCCGCCACGGCATCCGGCGGAGAGATGATGCCACCCAGCAACAAACCAATGGATAGGGTAAACCGGGGGATGAGTTTCTCAGAAACAAACGCAACAATCACCGAGGTAACGATCACCAGGCCGAATCCATGTAATCCGATCGGCCAGCGCATTTTCCAGAAATTGGGCCAGGATGTATACCAGGCGGCTTCATAGAGCAGGGGAGGAAGAAATATCAGGAAAATCAGGTCCGGACTGATGGCAGGATGCGGCGCGGCAGGTATCAGACTGATGAGCAGGCCACCGATCACCAGGAAAACAGGATAGGCGATGCGGAGTTTCTGCCCCAGGATCACCAGGAGCATCACCGCGAAGAGCAGGGATATTACATATAAAAGGGTTTCCTGAACCATCTTTCAAAATAAAGGAAAATACCCGGATCCGGTGATTCAGAAAAGGTAAATACTCCCATCGAAATCCCCTTCAATGTTTACCTTAGATCGTTTTTGGATTCAACTCATTCCCTGATATATGAAACAATTTTTTCTGCCGGTCCTGCTTCTGTTTTTTATTTCCGGCGCGCACGCACAAAAAAACTGGCTTAAACTATTCGACGGAAAAACATTAGACGGATGGAAACAGCTGGGCGGAAAAGCCCGATTCCAGGTGTACAACGATGCCATTGCCGGCATTTCAGTTCCGAATACACCCAATAGTTTCCTGTGTACGGAAGCGGAATACGGAGATTTTGTTCTCGAGATGGAAGTCATGATCAACGATACCAATTCCAACTCCGGTATACAGTTCCGGAGCCATTTTGATCCGTCCGCCAATGGAGGAGCCGGGAAAGTATACGGCTATCAGTTTGAACTGGACCCCTCCTCACGCCGCTGGACGGGTGGGATATATGATGAAGGAAGGCGTGACTGGCTCTATCCGCTTTCCCTGAATCCCAAAGCGCAATCCGCCTTCAAATTGAAAGAATTCAATAAGATCAGGATAGAATGTATAGGGAATGAAACACGTACCTGGGTAAATAATGTTCCGGCATCTTACCTGGTGGATATGACGGATTATAATGGATTCATCGCTCTGCAGGTACATGCCGTTTCTAAAGTGGGATTTGCCGGATCGGCCATCTTTTTCAGGAATATCCGTATTAAATCTTTATCCAGTTTTACAGAATTTCCGAAACCGGTCTATGTGATGAATACCGTTCCGAATTTTCTCACGGAGTATGAAATAAAATTTGGATGGAAACTATTATTCGATGGCGAAACCTCCAAAGGCTGGCGGGGAGCGAGCAAAGAAAGTTTTCCTGCCAAGGGCTGGCTGATCCAGGACGGAACCATTTCGGTCATTTCTTCTGAAGGACATGAATCTGCAAACGGGGGGGACATTGTTACCCTTGACCAGTACAAGTATTTTGACCTGTCCTTCGATTTCAAACTCACGCCCGGCGCCAACAGCGGCGTAAAATATTTCGTAACAGAGAAAGAGAAAACCGAAGGTTCGGCCATCGGTCTGGAATACCAGGTGCTGGACGATAAACTCCATCCGGACGCCAAACTGGGCCTGAACGGAGACCGGACGCTGGCTTCTTTATACGACCTGATCCCGGCCGACAAGCAGGAACGGTTCATTCACCCCATTGGTCAGTGGAATACCGGACGGATCATTGTATATCCCAATAATCATGTGGAGCATTACCTCAACGGAATTAAAGTACTCGAATATGAAAGGGGCTCTGAGGCTTTTCGGGCGATGGTAGCCGTTAGTAAATTTAAAGGATGGCCGGGTTTCGGAGAAGCGCCGGAAGGACATATTCTGCTCCAGGATCATGGCAACGAAGTCAGTTTCCGGAGTATCAAGATCCGGGTACTGGAAGCAGAGCACTAATAAAATTCGTTAAGAACCCCGTTGGGATCCACCCGTCAGTTTGGTATTCCGTGATAATCCCTTGGTATTTGTTTTAATCTTCTGGTTTTGCTGGTTGGGTTTTGTATTTCCAATTCCACCCCCACCCGGGCGGCTGTCCTTTTTGTTTTTCTTATTCGGAATAAGTGACATGAATCTTGATTTGAGTGATAAAGTTAGCAATTTTAAAATAAAGCATTTGCGGTTTTCCGTTCAATCCAACATTTAAACGTTTTAGGCTTTGGGCTTTAGGCTTTTCGCCTTTAACGTTTTCATCTGTTTGCTAACAGATAACCACTGTCCGTAACCGGACAGTCCTTTTCCCCAGAATCCCTTACTCAGATTGATTTTCAGCGGGTTAATGTTTTGGCATGGGGTTATATAAGTTAGTCAGAATAAGCGCCGGTTTTTTATTCAGGTTTTTTTTAAAATACTGCAACATGATCTGAAAACCTGCGTCTTATTTAGCAGACACTCATCAAAAACATATAAAACGTTCACAATGAAAAAGACCATTTTATCCATCGCCATCCTGCTGATCCTATTCAGTACGGCCTTTGCCAATCATCCGGAATCAAATAATAAAAATGCTGTTGCATCCTTTCAGAAGGAGTTTAAAATGGCATCCGAAGTGAGCTGGTCTGAGACCGATAAATACATCCGCGCCACTTTTCACCTGGACAGGCAGACTTATTATGCCTATTACGATTTTCAGGGAAACCTCCTGGGCCTGATACATCATATCTTAACCACCAGTTTACCCGTGGAGCTGCAGAAGGAAATCAGAAAGAATTATGCGAATTACTGGGTATCTGAATTGTTTCAGGTAAGTACAGAAGAAAGTACACATTACTTTATCCAGATAAAAAATGCCGATGAAACCATCGTACTGACATCTGAAGGAAACAACGGCTGGCATAAATACACTTCCTGTAAAAATAATCAGGAGAACCCCTGATGTCTTTTGGCACTTGTCTTTTAGTTTAGAGCAGGAATCCTTCCGTTCCCGGAAGGATTCTCTATTTATATAAAAATCGCCATCTTCGCCACCGGTAAAATCAAGGGATGCAAAAAACACTGGTAGTTGCTGGCGGCGGTGCGGCCGGATTTTTCTGTGCGATCACGGCGGCCAGACTAAATCCCGGATTAAAAGTGATCCTGGTTGAAAAAACCGGGAAATTACTTTCAAAAGTAAAAGTCAGTGGCGGCGGAAGATGTAATGTTACGCATGCCTGCTTTTCGGTTCCTGACATGGTTCGGAAATATCCCCGGGGCGCAAATTTTGTAAAGAAAACCTTTCATCAGTTTTTTACGACCGACACGATCCAATGGTTTGAAGAAAGAGGCGTTCCTTTAAAAACAGAGACTGATGGACGCATGTTCCCGCAAAGCAATTCTTCCCAATCGATTATCGACTGTCTGTTACAGGAAGCAAAATCACATGGAGTAGAGATTCGCCTGCACCACGAAATAAAAAAAATAATATATCATACCGGGCCGGCTTCATTCTCTCTTCATTTTAGCAATGATTTTATATTGCAGGCTGCATTTGTTTGTCTGGCGTCCGGCGGATATCCAAAAACTTCCCTGTTCGACTGGGTCCTTCAAACCGGCCATACAATTGAAGAGCCGGTTCCCTCTCTTTTTACCTTTAATATGCCGGGAAATGCGGTCACGGCCCTGATGGGCATATCCGTTCCGGATGCACTGGTTAAAATTTCCGGGGAAGATTTGAAAGAGAGGGGTCCTTTGCTGATCACGCATTGGGGCATGAGTGGCCCGGCGATCTTAAAATTATCTGCCTGGGGCGCCCGGATCCTGAAAGAAAAGGAATATCGTTTTGAAATCCGGGTGAACTGGCTGGGCATGATCACAGATCAGGCCCTGCGGGATGAGATTCAAATGATCCGCGAATCTTCGGGCGGAAAAAAAATCAGGCAAAAAAACCCGTGGGACCTTCCGCAAAGACTTTGGGAATGGCTCCTGGAGCAAACTGGTATAAAAGACATTCATTGGGCCGATCTGCCGGCACCCCTTCAAAATAAATTAATTCAGCAAATCACGCATCAGTCATTTATGGTAGAAGGTAAAACAACCTTCAAGGAAGAGTTTGTTACGGCAGGCGGGGTTCGTTTGAACGAAATCAACCATCATTCCATGGAAAGCAAGATAAAGCCAGGTTTATTTTTTGCGGGTGAATTACTGGATGTGGATGGAATTACCGGAGGTTTCAATTTTCAGCATGCCTGGACCAGCGGTTTTATTGCGGGGAAAGCGATTGCTGAACAAGCCGAAGACTGAAAGCCCAAAGCCTTAAACTTTTTCTGACAATACTGCCTGCTGGCAGGCAGAGCCTGTTATGGACCCGGACTTCGACCCGCCATCTTAAATGACTTATTACCCGTTCATTTCAGTGTATTTTATCTTTTCCCGTCCGGCTGCACTAAATTGGGATATAATTTGCCATCATGAAAACCTTCTTAAGTTTTATCTTGCTGCTCAATATTATTAATTCTTCCAAATCTCAAACTACGCAGCCTTTGACTTTAAAAAAAGTACTTTTAGATCAGTTGAAGACCACCCACAATAAAGAAGAATGGTTTGCGCCACTGAATGTAGCCATCGAAGGGGTGACTGTGGAACAGGCAAATTGGAAAGAAAAGGGAGCCGATCATTCGATCGCGGAACTAACGACGCATATTATTTTCTGGAACCAGGAGGAACTGTCTAAATTTTTGGGTCAGCCGCCCACAAAGTTTTCGGGTGATAATAAAGAAACTTTTTCTGCAGTGGATAAAGACTCCTGGCCGGCAACTGTAAAAAAAGCCGACAGTGTTATGATCAACTGGGAGAATGCCATTGAAGCATCGGATGAAAAAAAACTCGAAGCCTGGTATGAAATCATCGGCCATATCAGCACGCACAATGCTTATCATACAGGACAAATCGTTTATATCCGTAAAATCCAGGGATCCTGGAATCCGGCAAAAGGGGTAAAATAATAAATCGTATAAGCATGGAGGAGATTGAAGTGCCAACTGAACATCTGCATGAAACCATTGAAGAGCAGGTGGAGGAGTCGATAAAAAAGAAGGAAAGGAGTGGGTCCATGGCTATCGCCATTTCCACTGCGCTGATGGCTGTTTTTGCAGCTATGGCCAGTCTGCTGGCCGGCCACCATGCCGATGAAGCGGTGATTGAACAGATCCGCGCTTCGGACCAATGGTCCTTTTACCAGGCGAAAGGAATTAAAGAAGAAATCATGAGCCTTTCTTCCCATCCTGAAAAGGAAGCCCGCAGTGCTAAATATAAATTGGAACAGGCCGAAATTCAAAAAGAAGCGAAAGCTGCCGAAGAATCTTCCCATGCGCATCTGGAGCATCATTCGATACTTGCAAGAGCCGTTACACTTTTTCAGATTTCAATTGCCATTTCTGCCATTGCCATTCTGACAAGGAAAAAATTCCTCTGGTTTATCAGTCTGGGCATTTCCTGTTTTGGTTTGTTCTTTTTTATCACCGGAATATTGTATTAAATTTATTTAATCACGGTATGCATACCAAAAGTAAATTTATTCGTGATGGTGCCGGTTTGCTGGCAGGTGGCTTTGCCTTGTCTTCCATGCCACTCTCTTTTTTGAGACCTTCCTATCCGCCGCCCGGTATTCAGCTGTTTACTTTTTTTGATGTGATTGATAAAGATGTGGCGGGTACACTCAAACGCATTGCGGAGATCGGATATGTTGAAATAGAATCGGCGTTCAGTAAAATAGGCGAGAGCATTCAGAAGAGTATTGGTTACCTGCGTGAACTGGCCCCCGTATAAGGATAAAATATTTTAATTATGCAGGGATTAAAAACGATTATTTTCCTATTCATCTCCAACACATTTATGACATTCGCCTGGTATGGGCATCTGAGGTTCAGGGATTTTTCATGGGGGAAAAACCTGGGCCTTTTAACTGTTATACTTATCAGTTGGGGACTCGCATTTTTTGAATATGTTTTTCAGGTGCCTGCCAACCGGGCCGGCTTCAAAGAGTATGGCGGCCCCTATTCACTGGTTCAGTTAAAAACAATTCAGGAAGCCATTACGCTTGTGGTATTTATGGGTTTTACACTTATTTTTTTTAAAGAAGAAAAACTGGCCTGGAACCACCTCGTGGGATTTGGTTTACTGGTTGCAGCCGTTTTTTTTGTTTTTAAAAAATGGTGAAGCTGTTGTTAATGACCCCATGCTGTTAAGGCACCGTTTACAAATTGAATTCCGTTTATGACGGATATCCTTCACTCCAGTAAAAATTATGTCATCCTGCAGCATAATTCATAAGTTTGCTCCTTATTAATCGCTCCGGGTAATGAAATATTGTTATTTTCTCCTATTTGCTTTCAGTTTTTTATTTTTTATTTCCTGCAGGCAAAAACGTGCAGGCAGTCCCCGTGTTCTGATATATACGAAGGATATCTCCACTCCGGATGGGGCCTCGGCCATACAGTCCATCCAGCAACTGGGGAGAATGAATGGTTTTGAAATAAATGTAACGGATACCAGTTATTTATTCAATGATGATTCCCTGTCAAACTATGCAGCTGTTTTGTTTCTTAACCGCTCGGGTTTGAACCTGGGCTTCAAGGCAAGGATCGCGTTGGAAAGATTTATGCAGGCAGGCGGCGGATTTGCAGGCATTCACCCGACAGCAAAAACTTTCAACTGGAACTGGTATGGCCGCATGATCGGTTCAACCGGAGATTCATGCGTTTCCTTTATGCATCAGAAATATGAGGGAGGCCGGGCTACCTATAGTTGTGATAGTCTGAATGCGGTCAATATAAAAGATGGAGCGGTTTTAAAGAATGTGCTGAATGGAATTGAATATGCCATCGGCCACTATGAGCCGCTGGATTATTCCAAAGCGACCATTCCGTATCCGCCCTCAGAAAATCATTTTACCAAAAAATCATTGGTGGGGGGAACTTTTTTTGAGCCTACCGAAATGACGGTATTACCCAACCTTGATATTTTAATTATACAACGCCGGGGAGAAATCATGTTATATAAAAAAACGACCGGTCTGGTCAAACAGGCAGGATTCCTGGATGTATATTCTAAATCAAAACTAAAAGGCGTTAATGTGGAAGAAGGTATGCTGGGCCTTTCAAAGGATCCGGATTTTACAAATAATCACTGGATATATATTTATTACAGTCCGGCGGATAGTTCCGTCAACCGGTTATCCCGTTTCAGTTTTGAAAATGATACGGTCCTGCATTCCTCCGAAAAAGTAATCCTGGAAGTGAAATCACAAAGGGATATTTGTTGCCATACAGGGGGATCCATTGCGTTCGGACCCGACAGTCTGCTTTATTTTTCAGCAGGGGATAATTCCACACCATTCGATGAAACAGGGCAGCCTTTCGCCAATCATGGATTTGCACCTCTGAATAGTGCGCCGGGTCATTGGCCTTATGACGCAGAAAGATCTTCCGGAAACAGCAATGATTTACGTGGAAAGATCATGCGCATCCGGGTTCGGGCCGACGGTAGTTATGAAATTCCGGCAGGAAATCTTTTTCCACCGGGTACACCTAAAACCAGGCCGGAGATTTATGTTATGGGAAACAGAAATCCATACCGGATCTCGGTGGATCAGAAAAACAGTGCCTTGTATTGGGGAGAAGTAGGTCCGGATGCCCCGTATGACAGTTTCGCGACACGGGGTCCGAGGGGATATGATGAAATCAATCAGGCCAAAAAAGCGGGCTATTACGGATGGCCGTTTTTTGTAGGAAATAATTATGCGTACCGTGCGTATAATTACCTCACGGGTTTATCCGGCACTGCTTTTGATCCGGCGAAACCTGAAAATCTTTCCCCCAATAATACAGGCTTAACCGAACTTCCGCCGGCCCAGCCCGCATTCATCTGGTACCCCTATGCCATCTCACCGGAGTTTCCGGAATTGGGTACGGGCGGGCGTAATGCGATGGCCGGACCTGTGTATTATCCGGATTTGTATCCGGCAGCTACCCGTTATCCGGATTATTACAACGGAAAATTATTTATTTATGACTGGATCCGGGGATGGATTAAAGTGGTAAGCATGCAACCCAATGGCGACTTTGATTTGATGGAACCCTTCATGCCAAAAATGACTTTGCACAATTGCATTGATATGGAAGCCGGTCCGGATGGAAGAATATATTTACTCGAATACGGAACAGGATGGTTTCAAAAAAACCCCGATGCCGGTCTTTCCCGGATTGATTATAGTTCAGAAGCCAGCACATACGTTGCACCTGAAGTTATAGCGGATACCTCGGCTTCTGCAAGCGGTCCTTTTGCTGCAGGGTATGCTAAGACGCAAATACTCGATTGTAAGAGTTGCCACAAAGAAAACGGCTCGTCGATCGGACCCTCTTTTGTTCGTGTGGCAGAAAAATATGCGAATGACAAAAAAGCAACTGTTTATCTGAGCCAGAAAATTATCAAAGGTGGTGGAGGCGTCTGGGGCGATGTGGCTATGTCGGCCCATCCGGATCTGCCACAGAAGGATTTGAATCAGATTATTCAATACATTCTTTCTCTTAAGCCAAAAGTCCAAAGCCCAAAGCCCAAAGCCTAAGGCTTAAGGCAGAAAGCCTAAGGCCTAAAGCAATTTTATATTTTTTAAATTTTCAAATTACTGCCAACTGCCAACTGCCAACTGCCAACTGTACCTCCAACTGTCAACTAAATGAAAAGACTCTCAGGAATCATTTTGATGTTATATTTCTTTCTTCAAAGTCAGGCGCAGCAAAAATATTACGGAGAGATAAAAGATGAAAAAGGAATTCCTGTTCCAGGAGCGACCATTCATGTATTGAATACTGAAGTTTTTGTGGTGAGTAATGATTCCGGGCGATTTACCCTTCCGGATCTTCCGAAAGGAAATTATTCAGTGGAAATTTCTGCCATTCATTGTGCCCGCATTGAAAGGGAATTTCAGATTCCGATGGACAAAAAAATAACGATAACCCTGCCCCTTGCCACCATGCAATTGGACGCGGTCGTGGTTACGGCAGAAAAACAGGAATTAAATATTCAAAATGTTCCAATAAGTATTACCGCCCTTTCATCGCGTGAAATAGAAGCATATCGCCTGTGGGCAAATAAGGACCTTAAAGGAATCGTCTCTAATTTGTATACCGCTGATCCGGGGGATGGCCGGAATATCACGTCCATCCGGGGTATTGTATCCACTTCTTATGATCCTGCGGTGGTTACCTATATTGACGGTGTGCCCCAGTTTACCCTGGATACGTATATTCCACAATTGTTTGATGTGGATCATATTGATGTTTTAAAAGGACCGCAGGGAACGCTATACGGAAGAAATGCCCTGGGAGGGGTCATCAATATTTTTACAAAAAAACCCGATGATCAGGCCCGGGCCTCTTTTGAAATCAGTGCCGGCAATTATGGGTTGGAACGATATTCATTTGTATTCAGTGTGCCCCTGGTAAAAGAAAAATTATTTCTTGGAGCAGGTATTTTATACGAAGCTTCCCAGGGATATTTTATAAATGATTACAACAACTTGAATTTTGATGCTCAGAATCGGGTGGTGGATAATATTTACCTCAAATATCTTTTAAATACAAAATGGTCATTCACTTTTAATATGAAAAATCTCTGGAACAACAATCAGGGAGCTTTTCCATTGAATCCGTCGAGTGAATCGGCAAAAGCCAGTCCCTGGCACCTGGATCAGAATGCACTGGGCGAAATGGTTGATAATAGTTTAAATACTTCCCTGTTGATCCACAATACGGGCACAAAAATGGATTTCACTTCTCTTACAGCCTACCAGTCAAATTACCGGTACTATAAAAACCCGGTGGACGGAGATTTTACATCCCTGGATATTATCAGTATTATAAACAACTATGGCAGGGACTGGAATAATGTGAATGTATGGACGGAAGAACTTCGGCTCTCTTCCGCCACTGTTTCTGTTTCTCCAATGAAATGGGCTGTCGGATCATACCTTTTTCTGCAGAAAGCGCCCAATAAACAAGGTGTACATTTTGGTGCAGATGCAGCCTTGGCGGGCTCGCCAGACAGTAATTACACGATTATAAATACCACGCAAATCAAAAATAAGGGACTGGCTTTTTATGGGCAGATGGAATATGAATTATCCAGGAAATTCAATGTTTCAGGTGGATTAAGATACGACTATCAGAGCTCCGGTGCTGAAGTTTCAGGTCTGTATTTACCGGATGGTTCCACCGTTGGATTTCCAACGCAACCGGATACATCGGGCAATGCTTCTTATCATGCCTTTAGTCCGATGCTTTCATTTTCCTTTAATCCAAACGAAAACGCCCATCTCTATATCAGTTATAAGCAGGGATACCGGACAGGTGGTCTCACCCAGCTTTCCACAGATCCATCCCAGCCTCCATTATATCCGTACCAGCCGGAGTATAGTCATAACTATGAACTCGGTTTAAAAACAAATTATTTGGAAAACCGCCTGCATGCCAATTTTTCAGTATTCTACTGTACGGTTCAGGATGTACAGATTCCTACGCTGATTCTCCCGGATGCCATCACCGTAATTAAAAATGCCGGTGGTTTAACCAGCAAAGGATTTGAAGCAGAAATACAGGCGCTTGTTTTACGCGGCCTTGACCTGACCTATCATTTCGGTTATACCCATGCAACATATACCAGTGGCAGTCTTTCTTCGAATGGAGCTGAAGTAAAACTGGATGGCAAATACCAGGTTTTTACACCGGACATGACTTCCATGCTGGCTGTTCAGTATTCGGCAAAATTACCAAAGCCATTTGGAGTGAATGCATTTATAAGAGGGGAGTGGTATTATTTCGGAAAGCAATATTTTGATTTGGCGAATCTTCAGGAACAGTCTGCCTATCAGATGCTGAATGCCAGTATTGGAATTTCCTATTCGCTTTTCAGTATTTCAGGCTGGCTTCGCAATGTGACCGGTACCCGTTATATAGCGTATGCGTATGATTTCGGAGCTGCCCGGCTGGGAGATCCATATACGTATGGTGTTACCATGAAGTTCAGGTTTCGATGATTCCATGCAGCTGAATCCTTGATCTACATTCCAAAGGGGTTGACCCTGTACATCCATTGTCCGCTGGTAAAGTCCGGCATTTCAACCGTTTGGTTACCGAGTTCAATACTCATTTCACTCAGGGGGGTTATTGAACTCCAGGCGGCCGCATCAAAAACATCCATCGGTGTATTCGTTTGTTTTTTTGCCGACTCTATAAAATCCTGTAAAACGAAGAAGTCCATTCCGCCGTGACCTGCGTTCTCCGCTTCTTTGCCCCATTGCTTCCAGTAAGGATGATCATATTTATCCAGCCAGGGTTGTGCTGCTTCCCAGGCATCGTGTTTTGCACTCAGTCCTTCCAGATAAACAGATTGATTTACATCCATCCAGATGCCGTGGGTTCCCTGCACACGAAAACCAAGGGAATAAGGGCGTGGTAAACTGGTATCATGTTGCAACAAAATCGTTTCTCCGTTCGCGCAGCGGATCTGTGTGGTGACCACATCTCCGAGTTTGAAATCCACTTTGGCGTTAGGATGCTGACTGCCGCCTTTCTTCACAATATATTCATGCAGGCCGCGCGACTTACTTGCAAAAGAACAAAGAGAAACAAATCGGTTTCCATAATTAATATTCAGCATTTCGGCAATCGGACCAATACCGTGGGTAGGATAGAGGTCGCCATTGCGATGCACGCTGTGATTGGTTCGCCAGCGCGCTTCGGAGAAACCCTTCTCGCCAAATTCCACCCCGCTGTCGTAAGGTGTTTTACCATCATTTAATTTCACACCCCGTAAATCGTGCTGGTATCCGCCCTGCATATGAATGAGTTCCCCGAATACACCCTGCCTGACCATCTGCAGAATGGCCATCACGTCCTGGCGGTAACAAACATTTTCCATCATCATTACGTGTGTGCCCTGTTGCGTGGCGGCATTCACGACATTCCAGTGGTCCTGCAAAGTGATGCCCAGCACCACTTCTGTTCCAATATATTTTATGCCCGCCGATATGCCATCCAGGATCATGGGTGTATGCCATTCCCAGGGAGTGGCTATCAGAATGGCCTGGAGATCTTTTTCTTCCAGCAGTTTTCTGTACATATGCGGGTCTCCCGTAAATATTTTTGGCATCGGTTTCCCGGATTTTATAATCAGCTCACGGGCTGATTGCAACATACGCTCATCCACATCGCAAATGGCAACCACTTCCACATCGGGTCTTTGAAATGCATTCCATAAATGGTTTTGCCCGCGAAGACCTGTTCCTATAATGCCAAGTCTGACTTTTGAATCCCCCATTCCTGCAAACAGGGGAGATGGATGTAGCAGCCCGATGCCTGCACCAGCGAAGGAAATGTTTTTTACAAAATCTCTGCGTTTCATTTTGGTGAATGATTTATGGTGTATGGTTTATGGTTTATGGTGTATGGTGTATGGTGTATGGTGTATGGTTGACCGTTGACCCCTGCCTGTCGGCAGGCAGGGTTGACCGTTACATTAATTTAGGAAAGAAAATTAGACAATTTCGGGTTAACAATTTAAAAATTGCCGTAGGCCTTAGGTCTTAAGCGTTAGGCTTTAGGCTTTAAGCCTAAAGCCTGAACAGCGGTATCTTTGGCTGAAAACCAAATATGAATTTTGCTGATACACTGGGAAGTATGGGAGTCAGTATCCTGCTGATCGCATTTGTTTTAAATATGCTGAATTGGATAAAATCTTACAGCAGTGTGTATTCCCTGCTCAACATGGTGGGTGCAGGGATTGCCTGTTATGCCAGCTGGCTAATCCACTATATACCCTTTGTAATATTAGAAGGGGTGTGGACGGCTGTTTCGTTTACAGCGGTCGTAAAATCTTTCATTAATAATTATTAATTGTCAAAACAGAGTCAGTTGTTGCTGGCGGGCGGGTTTCATTTTGGGAAGAAGTATTTTTAACAGACTTTCCTTTGCCGCAATTTCATAAATCGCAGATTCCTGATACCGGCTCGTAATGATTACACGGGTATCTGAGGGAACTGAATTGAATAAAGATTCCACCAGTTCCGGTTTATTATTTTCCATGGAAAGATGGGATAGGAGGAGGTGGCTCATAAATGCAGGTTTATGATTCAAATATAATTCCATGGCCTGCCGGTTTGATAAATGTCCGCTGCCTCCGCGGATCCTCTTTTTTAAAATGAAAGGATATCGGCCCTTCTCCAGCATTTCTTCATCATAATTCGCTTCCAGAAATGCGGCATGGCATTGCCTGAAATAATGTATCAGCTGATCGCAGGGTTCCCCGATGTCAGTAAATACGCCAATATGCGTCTTTGCTTCACTGACTACAAAACTATGGGGATCACAGGCATCATGTTTTTTCGGGAAAGCAGTAATCCGGAGTTTCCCGATTTCAATAGCCTGGTGGGCTGTAAAGGGTACGGTGAATTTCCGGATCTTCCAGAATCCGGCTTCCTTCAGCGTAGGCTGACTCACATATACGGGGATCTGGTATTTGGCGACCAGCGTGGAAACGCCCAGTATATGATCGCTGTGTTCATGAGAAATAAATATCGCTTTTACCCGGTTCATATCCAGCCCCAGCCGCTTCATGCGTAGTTCCGTTTCCCTGCAGGACAATCCGGCATCGACAAATACGGCTTCTTCCCGGTTACCGATATAATAACAGTTTCCGTTACTTCCTGAATTTAACGAGGTAATAAATAGGGACATATGATGCCACGAAAATAATGGTTAATTGTCAATGGTTAATTGTTAATTCATGCCGCTATCATTAAAAGCAACGGAATCTTTTACAAGAGGTAACATTTAAAAATTAATACAGCCTAAGTCACACTAAACAAAAAGGCCGCCCGTTCCCAGGGCAGCCTTTTTGGAAATTAATTCATTGCCTTAAGCCTTACGCCTTGGGCTTATCACGGGTTGGCTGGTTCTGAAACCGGCAAAGGGAATTCACCCCACACATTATCACCCGGGCGGTCCAGCGGTAATGTGTTCAGCAGGTGATAACGCCTGACGTCTACCCAGCGATGTCCCTCAAAAAATAATGAATATCTTCTTTCATATAACATTTCATTGATGAGTGCGGGTTGGGTCAGCGCGCCGGAATAATCCGGCAGGTTATGTTCACTGCGGATTTTATTCAGTGCAGTAACCGCTTCCGAAAAATTATTCAGCTGAATATTGGCTTCTGCGTAAATCAATATCAATTCTTCATTGCGGATGATCGGCATAGGAGCCGTATTGGATGTGTACACCCAAACATCGCGATCACTGTTCAAACCCTGTGAAGTGGCATTGGGTCTTAATGTTGCTTTGGATATCCGGTCATCACCTGGTATAATATCCTGGGCATAGGAAGGATTTGCCACGCGCACTTCGCCTGTTTGTTTTTGTGGAATAAAAGCCGGATTTACCTGATCACCGGAACCGGTTCCAAATACACTATATATGCCTTCATACAAATCATTATTCAATCCATAAAATGATTGGCCGAGGTCAACCAGCGCATTGGCCCAGTCTTTCCGATAAACGTCTACCCTTGCAGCCAGGGCCCGGTTGAATTGGAGCAGTCCGGCGGCATCATTCAGTCCACTGAATCCACTTGAAAGGGGGAAGGAAACAGTACTTCCGGTAAGAGATATTTTGCCCAGATCCAATATCTCCTGAATGCTGTCGAGGGCATTATCATCAAAAGACAGGAGGCCCAGGGCATTAGGATTTGCCACATCCAGCCGGATACCGTTGGTATCTGTCTGATTCAGGCACAATAGAAGCTGGTATGCTTTAATCGTTTGTGCAAAACCAATATAACCGGCTTTATCTGTTGGACTGACCAGTTTCGCATTCGGAGTGGCTTCGATCAGAAGATTGCAGTTCTTCACTACGCGATACCGGGAAGCCCAGGTATTGACAATATAAAAATTACTGTTTGTCAGTTCAGAGCTGTCTGCTCCCAGCAAATCGGTTATATAACGTGGTTCAGAAGGAGAGAACCGGTAATTTTCCCGTCCGATGGTGCCCACATCATCCAGATAAAGTCCCATATTATTGCGCATGCCGGACTCTGTACCGGTCACCAGATTATTCAAATTATCGGCCGTCGGATTCGTCAAAAAGTTTTCTTCCGTCGGACCATTCAGGTTTCCATAATCTTTCTGGCAGGAAACAACCAGGCCGCTGAGCAGAAAATAAAAAATTGTATTTATAATTATTTTTTTCATAATCGTTGATCTAATAGTTTAAAATGTTACAGAGATATGAAAGTCTGCCCGTTTGGTTGCAGGATATGGATCCACATCTATATTGGTGTTAAAGCCTGTACCGAAATTGGAAACTTCCGGATCGTATGAAGAATATTTTGTCCACACAAAGAAATTCGTCATTGACACGCCAAGCTGCAAGGCTTTAATCACACTGTTTGCGGATGTACTGAATGAATAATACAGACCGATTTCACGCAGTTTCAGGTAACCAGAATTTTCTACAAATTGCTGGGCACTGTAACCCACCTGGGTTATTCTGTAAACGCCCTGTGGCATCGGTTGCTGGGTTTGCGGGTTGATGATCAGCTGGTCGAAATTAGCGCTGGTTTGTCCGAAATCATTTTGCAGTGCTGTAAGATTTACATTCTGCCCGCCATTCTTCCAATGAAGCAGGAAACGTAAACTCCATTTATTCTGAAAAGTGAGTTCATTATATGTATTCATCTGGAAAATGGGTTCGGCATCACCCAGCTTTGCAACACCATTCTGTCCGTCAAGTCCTAATAGCTGCGTGGCTGACTGGCCCTGCTGGATCTGGTAGGAACCGAGCACATAGCCAAAAGATCCCTGCGGAGTAGAAGGTGTGGTGAGGCGGGTTACTTTGGAACGGTTGAGCCAGAAATTGAATGTTGTATTCCAAACGAAATTGCTGGTTGTAACCGGACGTGCGTTCACACTCATTTCGACGCCTTGATTTTGCAGGTCTCCTGCGTTGAACCACTGGCTCGTATACCCGGCGGAAGCTGGCGGGTTCACCAGCATCAGGAAATTATAAATGTTCTTTTTATAATACGTCAGTGTAAAATTCAACTTTCCTGCAAACAGACTGAAATCCGTACCGGCTTCAAATTCACTTTGTCTTTCCGGCTCAATATCAGGATTGCCTTTTTGCAATCCAATGATTGCTCCGGTATATCCGCCAATATTGGAAACAGCCATCGACGTAAACTTAGATCCGTAGGCAGGTGTATTGTTTGCTTCGCCGTAAGCGGCCCTCAGTTGGAAATTGCTGAATAAGCCATTTGGATCCATGAGACCGCTATGGGTCAGGTTCCAGGAAAGTCCTGCTTTCGGATATGTATAAAATTTAGTGGCATCCCCGTTGTTGGTGGATCGGTCAAATCGCACACCGACGGTTGCGGTAACGGCGTCGATGATACTCGCTTCTTCCTGTATATAAATTCCCTGGTTTTGAAACTGGGTACGGAACTGGGTACCGGTCAGGGCACCGGCCTGATCAATGTTTGACTGGCCGGCAATCAAATGCGTGGCAGCATTCAGTATATTATTGTAATTCCCGTCTTCCTGTGTAAATCCGGCTGAAGAAGTCAGGATCAGATTTCTTGAAACCGTATATGAATTAACCAGGGACAAGATCGCATTAATATTCAGATTATTGGTAGATCCCTGGATGGAAGTACCATTGTTAACGTTTTGAAATTGCAGCGTACCGGGGAAAAGCACATTGGTTTGCAGACTGTAAAAGTCAAAACCACCACCTGCGACAAATTTGGTTACACTTTTTTCGGAACGCTGAAAAACAGCTTCCAGCCCCAGTCCGGATATGAAACGGTTTACGCCTTCATGATTTTGCATCAGGGCGAGGGTTTGCAGCGGGTTGGATGCGGCAAAAGGATTGTTTGGATAAACACCGTTTGCATCGGGATGCAACTGAACAAAATCCGGGGTTGATGAAAGGGCGATGCCCAGTGTGACACCGGTATTATCATTTCCCTGTAATCCCCGGTTTGCAGAAGTATTGAGATAATTGGTACTGATCCCTATTTTTACATTATCAGAAATATGGTGATCCACGTTGAACCGCAGGCTGGTATTCCGGTAACCTGTATTTTTTACAATCCCGGCTTCATCCTTTGTTCCGGCTGACAGATAAAAAGTGGTTCGGTCATTTCCTCCGCTCACACTCACCAGGGTATTTCTGGCGAAGCCTGTATTGCCATAAATTTCTTTTTCATAATCATAGATTTCCCCCTTGCTTTGCGCGTTCGTAAACATCAGGGCAAATTTTGCTCCGGTAGCCGTATCTCCTCTGGCCAGGCTCGCCGCAGTAGCTGCCGTAAATTGACGCACACCCAGCAGCTTACTCACCTGAATCATTCCCAGGTCCTGTGAAAAAGTAACCTGGGTTTTACCCACCCGGCCTCTTTTGGTTGTAATAATAACAACCCCTCCTGCGGCCCTGGAGCCATAGATCGCAGCTGCGGAAGCGCCTTTCAATATTTCTATATTGGCAATATCTTCTGCATTGATATCCGAAATTCTTCCGGAAGGATTATCCTGCGTGGAGACCAGTGATCCGCCAGCCGCAGCACCGGTAACAAAATTCAATCCTGCGGAAGTGGATGTGTTATCAACAAATACGCCGTCCAATACATATAAGGGTTGTGTATTTCCATAAACGGAGGTAACACCCCGGAATTTAACGGACAGTCCGCCACCGGGAGAGCCTGTATTCGCATTGATGTTCGCACCGATGATTTTTCCATTCAATGCCTGATCGAAAGTTTGCGAAGGAGCTACACCATTTAGCTGGGTGGCATTTAAAGTGACAACGGAATTGGCGAGATTTCTTCTTTTTATACTCGTACTTAAACCGGTTACAACCACTTCATCCAGTCGCGCGATGTCTTCTATCAGATCTATTTTTAAATCGGATGAACCGTTCCATTTTAACGTCTGGTTCCGGTATCCGGCGTAACTGAACACCAGGGTACTGTTTTCCGGTACATTAAGTTTGAATTTCCCCGCTTCATCCGTAATCGTGCCCTGGGGTTGTCCTACAATTAAGACACTGACTCCTGAAACAGGATGATTCTTCCCATCCAGAACAGTACCTGTTACGGGCTTAACCTGTGCCTTGCTGACGAAAGGTATGCAGGCTATGCAAATTAGAAAGGCTGTGATGAACTTAAATTTTCTCATAATGCTGATTTGTAGTGGTTGTTGTATTTTTTAATTGTTTGGTTTTTGGCCTTAGGCCTTAGGCTTTCGGCCTTAGGCTTTTTAAGGTTGTGGAGTTAAAAAAATGTGATTGCCGTATCCTTTTTCTGCCACCTGCTTTGCCCTCAGGGGATAAGATGACATATCCAGGGGTGTATTGGCAGCAAGTCCGTCCACGTATCTGTTCATCATACAAAAAGCGGCAGATATTAGTACCGTGTCGTGAATGTCATGGTCTGTAGCGCCCTGCAGTTTGGCATTTTCAATATCTTCCGGTAAAACATCTTTGCCGCTTTTCTGAACCTTAGCTGCGATTTGAAGAAGGGATTTCAATTTTTCAGATATGGGTGCTTTTTTATAATCGGTTCGAACCGCATTCACCAGTTTCCTGTCACCATCCAAATAACAGACTGCAATTTCTCCATGTGAATGATTGCAATAGAAACAATCGTTCAGATAAGAAACATACATACCGATCAGTTCCCGGTCAACCCGGCTTAAACTGTCTGAAGTCCTCAGTAATATTTCTGCTAAGGCGCCGATCGGGCCTGCTGTTTCCGGACTAAATGCGAGCAGCGCACGTATGCCGGGAAGGTTTTCATCTACTTGAATGTGTGGCATTGTTATATTTTTAATCTGAAAATCAATTCTTTTATCAAAGCTTTAGGTTTAAGGCTTGAGGCTAGAAGCATGACGCCTCACGCTTCACGCTTATTTCACTAAGCCCGCCTGTGAATATCCATCCCGGGCACGCATGGGAGCCCGGTCCACATATACCTGCCGGTCTTCCGGTGCCCAGGTATTCAGTCCGTCCACATACCGGTTGAACATGCAGAATGCCGCAGCAATTAAAACCGTATCATGAATTTCACGATCGCTGGCGCCGAGATTTTTTGCAGCTTCAATCTGTTCAGGTCTCACCTGTTTGCCCCCTTTTTGAACACTGCCTGCAATAGAAAGCAGTGATTTTAATTTTTCAGAAATATCGGCCCGCTGAAAATCTTTTTTTATTGAATCAATGAAGTGCATATCACTGCCGTAATAATGCTGGGCCATAGCACCGTGAACATGCTGACAGAAAAAACAATCATTTTCTGAGGAAACATATGCACCGATCATTTCACGGTCACCGCGGCTGAGCGTATTATTTTCGTCATGAAGTAAAATTTCTGCCAGTTCATTTAAAATGGCGCCGGTTTCCGGCCGGTAGATCATCGGACCCCGGATACCTGGCAGATCATTTTGCAAATCGATGTAAGCCATTTTCTTTTTTTTATTTTTTTATATATGATATCCCTTTTCACACATTCTTTTTCCCATTTCTTCATAAACAGCTTCGCCGGAAGGCGTATAGGCAGAAAGGCCGTCCACATACCGGTTGAACATGGAAAAACTGGCGGCGATCAGCACCGTATCATGAATATCCGCATCATTGGCGCCAGCTTTTCTTGCGTATTCTATATCATCCGGGGTTACTGATTTTCCACTGACCTGTACTTTGCCCGCGATCAGCAGGAGGGCCTTCATTTTTTCTGAAAGCAGCCGGGCATTCTTTTCATGCAATAACTCATCTACGATCTGTTTTTCTTTTCCATACCAGCATCGCGCCGCGGCAGCATGGCTGTTCATACAGAACATACAGCCGTTTCTGTTCGACACATAAGCGGCGATCAGTTCTCTTTCAGCTGAACGCAAAGGAGAATTCCCCCTGAGCAGCACTTCAGCGAGTTGACATAAGGGGTTACCTGTTTCAGGACTAAACTGAAAAAGACTTCTAATGCCCGGAACTCCTTCTTCAACATCTATATAGGCCATTTGGTAATCTTAAGGCTCAAAGCATAAGGCTTAAAGCGGTTATTGAATATTTTTTTTAGCTGAATATTCAGCATGTTTTGTTTGCTTATTAAATAATGTGATGACAAAACCAAGGAGAAAAACAAAATCAAAATAGAAAATCGCGTTTCCATAACCCCCCAGCTTGTCCACCAGGGATCCAATAAAAAAAACAGCGAAGCCCGTGATGATGCGGCCCAGATTGAAACAAACACCCGTTGCGGTGGCGCTCAGGGAAGTGGGAAAGAGTTCGGGAATATACATGGAAAGGGCTCCCTGACTCATGCCTAAAAAAATGGTGATGAATGCGATCTGTAAATAGGTGATTAAAGACAGGGAGGTGGCGAGTTTAAATAACAAAAACGATAAAATAAAACTGGCTCCAAAACAAATCAGCAGGGTTTTTTTTAATCCCAGTTCGTGAACTACCCATCCAGAAATAAAACCGCCCAATAAACCGCCGCCACCCATTGCCATCATCGCCATTCCTCTTTCTTTTTGCCCGCTGCTTCCTGAAACCAGGTTCTGAATCCAGAAGGGCAGCCATGAAAACGTTGCCCATAAACCAATCAGGGCCGCGCCAAATACCAGGGAACCCATAATTAGGTTCTTCCTGTTTTGCCTGCTGAATAACTGATGGAGATTTTCGAACGCTTCGTTTTCCTTTTGTCTTGCTTTTTGCCATTTTTCAGATTCAGTAAAAAAGATGGCAGCCATTCCGGACAGGAGCACCGGGATGGCGCCAACAATAAAAGCATATCGCCATTGCGAAACAAAGTAAGTAAGCAGACCTGCAGAAAAAATGCCAACCGGGATGGAGATGGACAAAATGCCCAGTAATACGGCCCTTTTCTTATCCATATATCCTTCTGATATAAGCATCGTTGTAACGACGAGTACGCCACCAATGCCAAATCCCGACAGGAACCGGAAGGCAACTACCAGGAACCAGGTAGGGGCCAGACCGGTCAGCAGGGTAAATATCCCGTAACAGCAGGTTGCATAAATAAAAGATTTTTTTCTGCCGAGTGTATCGCAGAAAATACCCCAGATAATTCCCCCGGCGGTCCAGCCGAAGATGAAAATGGAATTAATGGTGGCGCTGATATTATCCGTTTGTCCTGCATCGGCATTCTGCAAAAGGTCTTTGATGGCGTCGGGCAGGTAAACCGACATCAGGGTGGAAACGGTGCCGCCAAAAAGACTACTGAAAAAGCATATGAGGAACAATGCTCTTTTATATTTCTGGAAACCCGCCGGTTTCAATAATGGAATTTCTACCGATGCATTCATTTTCTCCTATTTGAAGTTTTCTTCTCCTTTCCTTGCCCCTTCTTTTGGTCTGTCATATCCGATCGTTACGAGCCTGCCGGCCAGTTTTTGATAGTAGGCGGGATCTTCGGGACAGTAAGTGTCCAGTCCGTCTACATACCGGTTATAGAGGCAAAAAAGAGCAGCAATTAATACGGTATCGTGAATTTCCCGGTCGGTTGCCCCGGCTGTTATGGCCCGGGAAATATGTTCTTTGTGAACTGCCTTACCGTTTTCCTGAACTTTGGATCCGATCACCAGTAAGGATTTCATTTTTTCTGACAGAGGTGCATTTTCCAGATCATGATAAACCTTATTTAAAAGTTCCTCTGTTCCGCCCAGCGCCATCACCGTGGCCGCATGCGCATTTGTACAATAATGACACTGATTTTTAAAGGAGACAATGGTGGCGACCAGTTCTCTTTCCATGTCAGTCAGCGTGTTTTCTCCCCTTAAAAGTATTTGGGTCAGCTCCCGGATGGGCGCAGCAGTATCAACCCGGTTTTCCAATAACCCGGTGATTCCGGGCAATCCGTTATTCAGCTGGATGTATGCCATTTTTATTTTTTGTATTGTGTTGTGTTTGGATGAAACTGTTTCCAGGAATGCCAGAATTCCTGGTAGGAGGCCAGTGCTTCCAGCTTTAAATCTTTTAATGATCCACGGATGCATTGCCCGTTCAGGTTCCATACAGAATGTGTATTGGAATCGGTCAGCGGATCCGCAGGGCTGTTTTGTTGGAAGAAAAGTGTTTTTCCAAGGAGGAGCCGGTTATATGCATGAAAACTGCTGGTGTCTGATTCCAGCACCAGTAAAACGGGTATTTGCCCGATGGTATCCTGGATAAAATAATTTTTTAACAGATCGTTCCAGTCATAAGCCTTGGCGAGCCCGTTTGTTTTTATTCCGACAACCCAGGACTTCATTTTCCAGGAAGCGGAATCTCTTTTTTCAAGGTCACCATCAATCGTTCCCTTGTCATAACCCGCCAGGTTTTCGTACCGCTTCCTGAAATTGCTATCCGGCTGAAGTATGGTTGATTTCGGAAAAAGCCGGAGCCAGGCAGCGAGTGAAGACTGCTGGGAAGGAATTTCTTCCAGGTGATCCCCTTTTAAAGGACCGGCAACTGCAACACCAGTTGCCTGTTGCCACCAGCTTTTAGTAGATTCATCCTCAAACATCGCATTGAAATGATCCATGCCGACCAGGCGGAATATTTCCGGTTTTCCATTTACTGTCGGACTGTACACACGACCTGTCCGGCAAACCGTACAATACGTAATGATGACCGGCTTATTTCCCACCGTATCTCTTACCTGGTGATGGTATCCGATCACCTCGATCGGATATGCTTTTGCCTCTCCATTGATTTCTATCCCGATAATTAATTTATTGGAGTCAACGGTATTCCGGTTAGAACCCGCGAAACTTTTAATTTTCGGCTGATAAAACATTTTATCGGCCTGAAACCGGAAATTAAAGAAGTAGAAAATAATTGTATAAAGAATTATAACCAGTGAAAAAAGAATTTTCGGCTTGATTTTCCCTTTAGTAAATAAACGATAAACCGGTCTGGCCACCAGTAAAAGGCCTATGATCCGAAGCGCCCATTTATATTTATCAATAAAATATGCCAGATCAATGGTATTCGAATACTGACTACCGGGGAAAGGCATGATAAAATAAACGCGCAATATTTCTGTGAATAATAAGAGAACGATGCCGATTATGAATAATAATCGCGACATAACATTATTTTATTGGGGGAAAAAGGGAATCGGTAAGCGTGGATCAGGCCATGATTTGTGGCGGCTTTCCGGGAGAAGCGATCTGGGGATCTGAGAAACGAACGTATCTCAAAGAATTGTATATAACTTCTTCATTTGCACATTGGCACATTGGCACATTGGCACATTCGAATATGTAGTCATTGCTGTTAAAGCTCTTCTGGGAACCGGAGCGGGATGATCCCTTGCCATTATTCGCCAGTTCATAGGCGGCATTGCCGTATTCGCTTTTCGCTTTCTTTAAAAACATTTTATTGTTATCAGGAATACACTGTAAAACCAGGTGGCCATCTGATATTTTACGCCTGACAAACTTAAAATTTTTGCCCTGAAAATTAATTTCTCCGTTCACCCGTTCAAAACTGCCCTGTTCTACCTGATAAGGATTGTTGAGGGGGATTTTTATCAAAACCAGGTCATTTTCATTGTACTGGGCTCTGTCCAGCCGGGCTTCGATGACTGCATCAGACTGCTTTTCGGCATAGTAAAACCAGGCGCGGTATCCCACCATATTAAACAGGAGAACAAGCAGAAGAATGATGGAAAGGATTTTTCTCAAAGCAATTGTTAAGAGGTAAATATAGGAATTAATTATTTAGACAGCATTTCTTCCAAAATAATTTTATTCAGGGCCGCCACCATCCACCGTAACCATTCTGAATTCATTCCTGTTCCGGGATGCATTTTCCCGGAAGTAGCGGGCAGTCATTGCATATCTAAATTTACTAACTTTAAATCATCATGAATATAAGTCCTGCCGCCGGCAAACCTGCCGACCCATCTATCCTGGTAAATATTCCGCGATTGATTACTGCTTATTATGCCCTGCAGCCGGATGTTTCTGTCCCTGCGCAGAAAGTTGCCTTTGGCACTTCCGGGCACCGGGGTTCTTCTTTTTCGAATTCATTTAATGAATGGCATATACTGGCCATTACCCAGGCTATCTGCCTCTACCGGAAACAACAAAAAATAGAGGGACCCCTATTCCTGGGCATTGACACACATGCGCTTTCGGAACCGGCGGCGGTGACGACACTGGAAGTGCTGGCAGGGAATGAAGTGGAAGTGATGATGGCCGGAAATAATGAATACACGCCAACCCCGGCGGTATCTCATGCGATCCTTACGTATAATAAGGGACGTAAAAACGGTTTTGCGGATGGCATTGTTATTACACCTTCACATAATCCACCGGAGGACGGGGGTTTTAAATACAATGCGACACACGGAGGACCTGCCGGAACAGATATCACCCAATGGGTGGAGAAAAAGGCGAACGAATTATTGGAAAATAAACTGCAGGGGGTTATCAGGATGCGTTACGAGAAAGCATTACGCGTTTCTACGACTCACCATTTTGACTATGTCAATCACTATGTGGATGATTTGAAAAATGTATTGAACATGGATATCATCCGGGATTCAAAAATAAGCATCGGAGCAGATCCAATGGGAGGCGCCGGTGTGCATTATTGGGCCCCGATCGCTGACCGATACCAGTTAAACCTCCATGTGGTCAGCGAAATCGTAGACCCGACTTTTCGATTTATGTCAGTTGACTGGGATGGAAAGATCCGCATGGATCCCTCATCATCTTATGCGATGCAAAGGCTGATCGGCATGAAAGACAAATTTGATATTTCTGTTGCCTGCGATACGGACCACGACCGGCACGGCGTGGTTACAAAAAGCGCGGGTCTTTTACCACCCAATCATTATCTGGCCACCTGTATTTTTTATTTACTGCAATACCGGCCAGACTGGAAAAAGGATATTGCCATCGGTAAAACCCTTGTCAGCAGCCGGATGATCGACCGGGTGACCAAAAAACTTCATCATCCGCTCTATGAAGTTCCGGTTGGGTTTAAGTGGTTTGTAGACGGACTCCTCGACGGATCGCTCGGATTTGTCGGAGAAGAAAGTGCAGGCGCCAGTTTCCTCCGGATGAACGGAGAACCATGGACGACCGATAAGGATGGATTTATTCCCGCTCTGCTGGCAGCTGAAATGACGGCGACACTGAACAGGGATCCGGGAGAAATATATAAATCACTGGAAGATGAACTCGGTGTATCCACCTATGACCGGGTGGAAGCCAAAGCCACGCCGGAACAAAAAGCAAAACTCGGAAAACTGAACCCGGATCAGATAACCCAGAAAACCATGGCAGGCGAACCCATCACCGGGATTCTTACAAAAGCTCCCGGTAATCATGCTTCTATCGGTGGACTCAAACTCGAAACAGAGAATGGATGGATCGCAGCGCGCCCTTCCGGTACGGAAGACATCTATAAAATTTATGCAGAAAGTTTTAAAGGCCGCGATCACCTGAACCTGATGTTGCAGGAAGCGCAATTGATCGTAGATGATGCGCTTAAATAATTGACAATTTAAATGAAGTACCTAAAAGTTCTCTACTTCCAGGTTCTCATAGGCATCGGCCTGGGCATTCTTTGCGGCTGGCTGTTCCCGTCTTTTGCGCCTGCTGCAAAACTTATCAGCGATACATTTATCAATCTGATCCGTATGATCATCGCGCCGGTGATATTCTGTAGTATTGTTACCGGGATCGCAGGAGCGGGCAGTATGAAAAAAGTGGGCAGGCTGGGTATCAAGGCCCTGATATATTTTGAAATCGTTTCCTCGCTGGCCCTGGTGATCGGTTTGATCGTGGCAAACCTGGTAAAACCCGGTGCGGGTGTAGCACATGAAACGGGTCAGGCAGCTCAGGTAAATGAAATTGCCAAACAGGCTGAATCATTCAGCTGGGCTGATTTCTTTTCTCATATTGTGCCTTCCAATATTGTGGAAGCTTTTGCAAAAGGGGATATTCTGCAGATATTATTTTTCAGTGTTCTCTTTGCCGTTGGATTAAAACAATTGGGTGCTTCCGGAAAAAATATCCTGGAGGGCCTCAATAAGATCAACCAGGTCATATTCAATATCCTGAAAATGATCATGAAACTGAGTCCCATCGGGGCTTTTGGCGGAATGGCCTTTACAATCGGAAAATTTGGTTTTGGTACTTTGTTTGTGCTCGGCAAATTAATGGCTTGTTTTTATCTTACCGGACTGCTTTTTATTTTTATCGTGCTCAATGGGGTCTGTCGTTTTTATGGATTCAGTTTATGGAAACTGCTTTTATATATAAAAGACGAAATCCTGATTGTTTTTGGTGCCAGCAGCAGTGAAGCCGGTTTGCCATCCGTTATGCAAAAACTGGAAGCCGCCGGATGTGAGAAGGAAGCCGTGGGTTTGCTGATACCTACCGGTTATAGTTTTAACCTGGATGGCACAACCATTTACCTGAGCATGAGCGTGATTTTCCTGGCGCAGGTATTCCGGGTGGACCTGAGTCTCGGACAACAGCTGGTTATTATTGGTATATTACTGATCACCAGCAAAGGTGCTGCAGGTGTAACGGGCAGTGGATTTATTGTACTGGCTTCTACTTTAACTGCGATGAAAGTAATACCGCTGGAAGGACTTGCCCTGCTCATCGGCGTTGACCGGTTTATGAGTGAAGGCCGGGCACTCATTAATTTCATCGGCAATGCCGTCGCCACCGTGATCATTTCGAAATCCGAGAAGTCCATCAACGAGGATACTTATTACCGGGTAGTAGAAAAAAAATTTTTGTCTGCCGTATAGTGAATACCGGCAACCGCCCTGATCCGGTCAAGCGTTTCCATGAGTAAAAGAGAGTCGGCATGGGACATAACCGGGCTCTCCGTTAATCCTTTCCGAAGGCAATCCCCCACATGCCTTGCTTCGTACTGATATCCGGAGCCTCCTTCTTTATGAAATGGGATTAATTGTTTGCTGTCTTCTCTTCCCGGAAATAGTTCAATGCTGGCGCTGGGAGCATAGAAACGGCTGGTGAGCCGGATCCGGCTTTTTGATCCGCTGATATCTGCCTCTGTTGGCAGATTGGATGACAGGGATGAAAAAAGCTGTGCCATGGCGCCATTTTTATATTTAAACAGCATGGCGCATTGTATATCCACTCCCTGCGGTGTGGGTGTCATCGAAGCTTCTATGATATCCGGTCTTCCCAGTATCGAAAGGGTCATAAATACATTGTAAATGCCGATATCAAGCAGGCTGCCTCCGCCCAGGGAAGGATCAAAAAGACGGGGTGGAACAGGTGATTGCGGAATGAATCCAAAATTAATCAGGATACTATTGATTTCTCCCAGTTCGCCATTTGCGATTAATTCATGTAATTTTTGATAATGGGGGAGAAATTTGGTCCATATGGCCTCCATCAAAAAAATATTATTCTTCCGGGACAGTTCCACCATTTCTTCCACCTGCCTCAGATTGATTGCAAATGCTTTTTCGCACAATACAGCTTTTTTATGGTTCAGGCATAATAGTGTGTGTTCATGATGTAAGGCATGCGGGGAAGCTATATAGATCACATCCACTTCCGGATCCCCCACGAGCTCTTCATAACTGCCATGGATATGCGAAACTTGAAATTCTTTTGCAAATGCCTGTGCATTTTCCAAATGGCGTGCCCCGACGGCTGTCAGTTTTGCATCGGATACAAGAAGCAGATCAGCCGCAAATTTGCGTGCAATACGTCCACAACCTAATATGCCCCAGCGGATCATTTCCATTTCGGTTAATTTATTACAAGATAAATGATTCGGGATAATTGTTAATTGTCAATTGTTAATTGTAAACGCTGAAATGTTTCTGTGTTTGATAAGCAGCATACACCTATTTACTCGATATGTAATTATCCGTTGACAATTAGCAATTGACAATTAACAATTAGCTTGCAGGCTTTATTAAAAGTATGGGAAACTGGAAAGAAACCGAAGTTTTTAAAACGATTCAACTGGCAGTTCCCATCATCATGGGTGAATTGGCCCAGATGTCGCTGCACCTGATTGACACAGCCATGGTGGGTGGTATTAGTTACAGACATCTGGCTGCCGCTTCCCTGGTTTTGACAGTGGCCAATATTCCTTTTATTATTGGTATTGGTATGACCATTTCCGTCTCCCAGATGGTTTCCATGGCAAACGGACGTCGTGACCATCAGCTGATATCACACTATCTCTACAATGGTTTTCTGCTTTGTACCGCTTTCGCACTGATCATTTCCGGGGTACTTTTTTTCGGAAGGAATATATTAAAACACCTGGACCAGGATCCGGAAGTGGTAAAATTGGCGCTGCCCTTCATGACCCTGGTCGCTTTTTCCATTATACCGATGTTGCTCTTTATGACACTGAAGCAGTTTGCTGACGGTCTCGAGTACACGAAAACGGCCATGATTCTTTCCATTGCAGCCATTCCGGTTAATATTTTCCTGAACTGGTTACTGATATATGGTAACTGGGGATTTCCAAGGCTGGAACTGGTAGGAGCAGGATATGCAACCCTGATTACGCGCACGCTGATATTTTTTCTATTGGGGCTGGTCATTTTGAAACATCACCGGTTCAGGCGGTTTGTAGCGGTGCGCGAACGTCAGTGGAAATTCAATATGAAAACCATCCGGGACCTGTTGCGCATTGGTATTCCCAGCAGTATGCAACTCGGCGTAGAGGTAGCTGCATTTGCAGTTTCAGGGGTATTCATCGGAACGATCAGCGCCATTTCCCAGGCTGCACACCAGATTGCCCTGAGTTGTGCGGCTTTCACCTTTATGGTTTCCATGGGATTGTCCCAGGCAGGATCTATCCGGGTGAGTAATGCCTACGGAAGGTCTGACTGGAACAAGATCCGGGAGATCGGTAAAACCACACTCATGACCGCATTGCTCTATGGATTTTTCTGCGCCATCTGTTTTTTTATTTTCAGATGGCAGCTGCCCCTGGTTTTTAACAGAAACCCCGAAGTTGTAAAATTGACCGCCCTCTTATTACTATTTGCAGCCGTTTTTCAGATTTCCGATGCAACGCAGGCGACAGGAGCGGGGCTTCTGCGGGGAATCAAAGACGTTAAACTGCCAACGGTACTTATAACCATTGCATACTGGGTAATCGGACTTCCGGTCGGTTGGTTATTTGCTTTTCATTTTCGGATGGGTGCTGCAGGTATGTGGCTGGGATTGATCATCGGTCTGACACTGGCTTCCATTTTCCTGAGCAGCCGTTTTTTAAATATGGTTAGAAAGAATGGATTGGAGCCGCCCGGGCATGTCAGCCCCTGAGCCGGGCAAATCCTTCCGAAAGGTCTTCCATCAGGTCGTCAATATATTCTATACCAATGGAAAGACGCAGAAGGTTCGCCGGACTTTTCGGCGCATTGCCTTCAGCAGACCGGCGGTGTTCGATCAGACTTTCCACACCACCCAGGCTCGTGGCATGTTTAAAAAGTTTCATGCTGCCGGCAAATTGTAAGGCTGTTTTTTCACCCCCTTTCATACCAATGGAAATCATGGATCCGTATTGGCCGTGCATCTGGCGTTTGGCGATCTCATGGTTGGGATGATCTGTTAGACCAGGATAGTATACTTTGTCAACGCCCGATTGGGTTTTTAGAAAAAGGGCTATCGCGGAAGCATTCTTTGTTTGACGTTCCAGCCGCAGCGAAAGTGTTGAAAGACTCCGGTTGAGCAGCCAGCAATCAAAAGGAGATGGTACAGAACCGCCTACGGTCTGGTATTCCCGGATCCGGAGGGCGAGGTCATTTTTTTTATTGATAATAATACAACCGCCCAGTACATCAGAGTGACCGCCAAAAAATTTAGTGGAAGAATGAAAGACCAGGTCGGCGCCCAGTTCAATGGGTCGTTGAATCAACGGTGTTGTCCAGGTATTGTCGCAGGCGACCAGGATGCCTTTTGACCTGGCAATATCACATACCTTTCCGATATCCGTTATTTTCAACATGGGATTGGAAGGCGTCTCTATTATGATCAGCCGTGTGTTTTTCTGAATGGCATTTTCGATCGCGGCCATATCTGTCATATCAACTTCAGTGTAATTAATTTTCCATCTGGGCAGCATGGATTTAATCAGGTGCGCAATACCGTGATAACAGTCATCCGGAATAACGACATGTGTTTCGGGATCAAGCACGGTTTGCGCCAGGGCCATAGCGGCTGCCATTCCGGAAGGGAAAGCAAAAGCTTCTTCTCCGCCCTCCAGCATGGCGAGTTTGATTTCAAGCCCACGGCGATTGGGATTATCCCAACGGGTATAGATATATCCTTTTCCTCCCATCTTTCCTGCTTCGTCGCGCTCAAATGTAGTTGTGAGATGAATCGGGCTTATTACGGAGCCTATCTGATCTTCCATATGTCCGGCATGAACGGAAAGCGTATCGAAATGCATTTATTTTTTTATTAAAGATAACTATTCCGGAGATGAACGCTTAATGCTTAACGCTGGGCTTTAAATCCATACAACATTGACCTTACCCTATAAACCAAAAATCGCGTTAGGCGTTAGGCGTCAGGCGTAAAGCTTTTTTATCTAAATTGTGTGGAATAAAAACAAACACATGCCTGCCACCCATTCTGCGATGAGCCTTCATCTGTGTTACCGTCTCTGGATTGCCGAACTGAATTTTGACATCAATGTGCTGCGGATATTTGGTGATTATCTGGCTGAATTGCGCACCAAACGAAAGGAACCTGAAGTTAAATCCAAAACTGATTATTTTGAGAAACAGTTCCTGAGCCTTCGAACGGAAATTGATGAACTCCGACATGAAATGCAATTGGGTAAAATGAAGTTGGGGGCATACGGACGGGATGAAAAGCCTTTTGATTTCAAATCTTTTAATAAAGAAAACCAGGCCCCCATAAAGAAACGTTTATCTGTATACAAAACCAGTTTCAAAAAAACCAATAAAGAGTTTGAAGAATTTGAAAGTCAGTGGCTCTCATAAAAAAAGTTCCGGTATAACCGGAACTTTTTTCAATTAAAAATTTTATAATTTTTATTATTTTATAGATGCAAACACTTTCACCTTATCCCAGCTTATCGCAAATCCCCTGTCAAATTCCTTATCGGTAACCGTATAAATCAGGGTTTCCTGAACGTCTTTCAGACTTTTGGGTTTCACTTTCACCTGCAGAACGGTTTTCTTTGGATCCATATTCGCGCCGCCCCCTTTTGCTTCACCCCATTGACCCGTTTCAGAATTGAAATAAATGATCCACTCATTTTCACCCGGGGTCATGAAGAGACTGTATTTGCCGGCTGCCAGCTTTTTACCTTCCACTTCAATGTCCTTATCCGTTGTAAAAATAGTAGCCTCATTTGCACCGGCTCTCCATACCTGGCCGTAAGGAAGAAGTCCGCCCCATATTTTTCTTCCTTTTACGGAAGGACTACTGTAGTCAATGGTAATCGTTGCATCATGAATTTTTCCTGTAGCCGTAGCCGGGGGGCTGGCCCTTTTACTTTTATCTTCCGCCTGCGCCCAGGAATGCCCGGAAAATAAAACGCCCATGAATGCAAGTGCTATCATTCTGGCAAGAATCGCTTTTTTCATAAAAGATGTTAATTGATAAAATAAAATGGTTTAAAATGGGCGTCAAGTTAGTCAATTTCCTTTTAAGCCCAACGCTTTCTGCATAAAGGGGTTCATGAATAAAGCCCCGGAAAAGTTTTATTCATATTGTAAATGATTTTCCTTTAAAAATCGCGAACTTAACAGACGCAAAGGCCCTATTTATCTCAATAAAAATATACAAATGAAACGACTTGCTTTCCTATCCATTCCCATACTGGCATTATGTATTTTATACGGATGTTCTGGTTCCCCATCGGCTTCCGGCACAGCGGATTCCGCCACTGCGAAGGTCGACAGCGGATCTGTAAAATCAGATTCATCCGCAGGATCCACAGCCGGTTTTAAGTTAGGCGTACAGATGTGGACCTTTAAGGAGTTTTCTTTTTCAGAGGCACTGAATAAGGTTGACAGTGCCGGGATCAAAAATATAGAAGCGTTTATCGGTCAGAAACTCGGCGGGGGTATGACGGGCTCCTATGGATTAGACATGAGCAAAAAAACACGTGATACGCTTAAACTCTTATTGCAGAAAAAAGGAATTCAGATCGTGGCCATGGGGGTGATCGTGCCTAAAAATAAAGCAGAATGGATCAGGACTTTCGAGCTGGCCAAAGATTTCGGGTTGAGTTATATTACCGCCGAACCGATCAAATCCCAATGGAATATGGTGGATAGTCTCGCGGGTGTTTACGGGATTCCCGTGGCCATTCACGATCATCCCAAACCCAATATGTACTGGAGTCCGGATTCTGTGCTGGCTGCCATTCAGGGACATCCGCATATCGGATCCTGTGCCGATGTGGGGCATTGGGCCAGAAATGGTCTGAATCCCGTGGATTGCTTAAAAAAATTACAGGGGCATATCATTGGCGTCCATCTCAAGGATATCGTAAAATTTAATGACTCCCTCTCCCGGGATACAGTGGTTAGCAGGGGAGTCATTGACTTTCCGCCAATTCTGGCCGAATTAAAAAGACAAAACTTTATGGGAATGCTTTCCATCGAACATGAATCCAACTGGTATCACAGTCTTCCGGATGTAATTTTCACCCGGAATTATTATGATTCACTTTTACAGAAATTACAATAAGACCTATTCTTAAGCCTAACGCCTAACGCCTAAGGCCTAAGGCCTAAGGCCTAACGCCTAACGCCTAACGCTTAACGCTTAAGGCTTAAAGGGATGCCTGACACCTAACGCCTGATGCGGAACGGCTGGCGCTGTCATTTGGATGAGGAGAAAATGGAGGGTTTTCAAACCGTTAACATTCTCCGCATACCTTAGGATTTGCGTTGGGCGTTACTTTAATATGCGTTAGGCCTTCGTCCTTAAGCTTTAGGCCAAAGGCGTTAAACCCATTCAATATCTGATAGTCAAACGAAAAACCACTTATATGAAGAAACTATTATCCGCACTTTTTGTATTTGCTTTTTTAATCATTGGCGTTGGATTCACAGCCAGTGCCCAGTCAGTGTCAGTTTACGTGAAAGTCCGGCCCGTTGTACCGGTAATGGCCAGGCCGGTGGCACCCAGTCCGAACCATGTTTGGATTGCGGAAGAATGGCGACCCAGCGGCGCAACTTATGTTTATTCCGGCGGTTATTGGGCAGCTCCTCCGAAACCCGGATGGATCTGGATCCCGGGCCATTGGAAAAGACACGAATATGGTGAATACTGGGTTCCGGGTCATTGGCGTCATTAAAGTCAATGAAGGTGCGTAAGGCTTAAAGAACCTGGCATAAGATATTAAAAGGGCTACCGGCAGAACTTTGGAGAGCTTTTACACCCGGGGGCTTTGCAGTAAGCATTAGGCCTTAAGCCTTAAGTCTTATGCCTTTTAATGGTATCCCTTATCAACCCAGTCCGTTTTAATATTATGTTCCAGGTTCAGGAGCCGGGCATTGGAAAATTTCATTTCATTCAATAAAATAAAAGCGGGCCGGATATTCGGGCAGTGTTCAAACGGACAGCATCCGCAATACACAACAATATCGGCGTCAGGCGGAAGCTTTCTCAATACCTTTTTTAACTTGTCGAGATTCTCTTTTTCATGGGCAGGACCCAAATCGATCGAGCCATGTATCAAAGCGCCCGGACCCACCGAAAATATCATTGGCTTTTTCGCTTTCGGGTTATTTAAAACCGATGCCAGATCGGCCGGAGCCAATAATTGTTTTTCCGTCCATGGTTCCGGAGTCGTTCCGTTCTTTCCCTGAAATGTAATGAAACCAATGGTTGCAATAAATATCAGGACAATAGCCATCGAATACCTCATTTTCAAAATTTTACGGGTATCAGCA
>Ga0209863_10000206_pt1 | contig 36961 bp, 27 predicted proteins | sample OrgsoiDNA2013046_FD_185796 | JGI IMG/M metagenome (GOLD analysis project Ga0209863, IMG submission 185796) | Permafrost soil microbial communities from the Arctic, to analyse light accelerated degradation of dissolved organic matter (DOM) -... | ecosystem: Environmental > Terrestrial > Soil >...
TTCCCCAACGACCGCGCCTTCGCCCACCATCTCGTGAAAGAAATCGGCGTAGCCTGCGTCCCCGGCTCGAGCTTCTACAGCGATCCCCGCGACGGCGCAACCCAAGTCCGCCTCGCCTTCTGCAAGCGCCCAGAAACCATCAACGCCGCCGCCGACCGCCTCAACAAACTCCGCAAGAACTAAAGCCTCTTCCTTTTCCCGCACCCCCGCGCCCTTCCGGCCTCATTTTCCACCGCATTCTGCGATATACTCCGAACGAACGCAGCAAATTTCTCCCAGGGATCACAATATGTCGGCAAAACCCGAAGCATTAGAATTCGAAGTTCCCGCGGATGATTTCCAGGCTCTCGAAGAAAAGGTCTACCGCACCATTGAGCTGCTAAAAACCGCCCGCGAAGGCAAAGCCTCAGCCGAGCGCGACGGCCTCCGCCTCCGCGAACAGCTCGACGCTCGTGAAGAAGAAGTCGAGACTCTCAAGCGCGAGCTGCTCAAGCTCCGCAAAGACCGCGAAGAAGTCCGTTCCAGAGTGGAAAGAATGATGCGCCAGATCGAAGACGTGGCCGCCGCCAGCTGAACCTGACTGACGCAAGGCATTTTGACAAGAAAAAGATAAACCTTGTCATCCCGATCAACGGGAGGGATCTGGAAGAGGGATTTGCAGAAGGCTCCAAAGGCCATAGGTTTTAGGAAATGGGGTTTTAAGGCAGTAAGCTTTAACGCAATAAGCTCTAACGCAGTACGCGGCTTTGGGCGGTACGCCTTATTCAGTACGCTTTATTCAGTACGCTTAAACAGCAGGCTACTAGGTAGTAGGCTTTTGGGTGGAGCCGCGCTTCAGCGCTGCAATAAGGCCTCTTGAATAACGGGCTTTAGCCCCTGAGGTAAGGTTTCAGTTCCAACTTTCTTGAAGGCGTCAGCAAGCAATAAGAAAATCGGGCCGGAGGAGACAAGCAAATGGCATCGATCCCGCCGCAATCCACCGAAACCGTCCGCGTCGAAATCTTCGACACCGTCTACAACCTGCGCGGCACCGACCCCGCCTACATCAAGCAGTTAGCCGAGTACGTCGACTCCAAAATGCGCGCTGTCGCCGCGCAAACCAGTACCGTCGACACCATCCGCCTGGCCGTCCTCGCCGCGCTCAACATCGCCGACGAGCACCACCTGCTCCTGCAAAAAACTTCCGGTAGCGCTACCGACTACACCAAGCGCGCCAGAACCCTCAACCGCGTCCTCGACGAAGTCCTCGACCCCGCCCGCCGCGCCGGCTAAACTCCCACAGGCTGCTTGGCTTCCGCACCCACCGGCACCGCCGTCAGCCACCCAAACCGGTCTTTCGTCCGCCCGTGCACGATATCCAGAAACGCCTTCTGCAACTGCTTCGAGATCGGACCCATCTTCCCGTTCCCCACATTGATCCGGTCCACCGAAAGAATCGGTGTAACTTCCGCCGCCGTTCCAGTAAAGAAAACCTCGTCGGCAATATACAGCATCTCCCGAGGAATCGGCTGCTCCGACACAGGAGTCCCAGCCTCGCGCGCCAGCGCCAGCACCGAATCCCGCGTAATCCCCGGCAACACAGAATTCCCCAAGGGCGCTGTCATCAGCGTTCCGTTCCGGATGACGAACAGATTCGCCCCCGAAGCTTCGCTGATGTACCCATTCGAATCCAGCGCAATCCCCTCAGCGTACCCGTTAATCACCGCTTCCATCTTAATCAGCTGCGAATTCATGTAATTCGCCCCAGCTTTCGCCATCGCCGGCAAGGTATTCGGCGCCAGCCGCGTCCACGACGACACGCAAGCCGCCACCCCTTCATCGCCATCCGCGCCTAAATATTTCCCCCACGGATAGTTCGCCATGTACACCTCGGTCGGCGACCCAAACGGATTCACCCCAGCCTCGCCATAGCCGCGCAACACAATCGGCCGAATGTAGCAAGGCCATTCCTTATTCGCGGCAATCAAGTCTGACATCCCGGCAATCAACTGGTCGCGCGTGTAGTCCACGTCAATGCGGTAAACCCGCGCCGAATCCAGCAGCCTCTGCATGTGCTCTTTCGCCCGGAAAATCGCCGGCCCGCTCGGCGGCGCATAGCACCGGATTCCCTCAAACACAGACGACCCGTAGTGCACCACGTGCGACATCACATGAATCTTCGCGTCATCCCAGGGGATCAATTTCCCGTTATGCCAGATGTTTTCCGTCTTCTGAATCGCCATGAAAAGCCTCCACTGCCGCTGCCAAAATTATAACTGAGGCGGGGCAAACCATTATGGAGGTACGTGCGTCCACGCCCGTGCAGTGTCAGGCCAGAGTCTTCTCCTCGATTTCCCCCGCTTCCGGCGCCCTCGGCGGATTCACCAGCGTAACCAGAACAAAACTAATGATCATCAACAGCAGCCACGACCCATATTTACCGAAACTGACCAACTGCCATCCATGCCTCTGATTCGGATACACCCAGACAGTCGCGAAGGTCCCAATATTCTCCGCTCCCCAAATGAACAGCGCCACCAACCCAAACCCCAGCAGCAGCGGCATCTTCCGGAACTTCTGGTAGGGGCGGTAGTAGACCCAGGTCAGACCAAACGCCGCCGCCACGCCAACAAAGAGGACAATCCGCAGATCCGGAAAAAAGTGATGCGCAAAGAAATTCGCATAAATCAAAACCGCCAGACCGACCGTCAGCCAAACATTGGGATACCGCGTGTACCGCACATCCAGAATCCGCGTTACCCGCGCCAGATAACTGCCCACCGATGCATACATGAACCCAGAAAAAAGCGGCACATGCCCAATCCGGAAGCAATTGCTCTCGGGATACGCCCAAGAACCGACTCCCGTCTTGAAAAGCTCCATCAGCGTACCCACAATATGAAAAATCAGAATGACCTTCGCTTCCTTCACCGTTTCCATGCGCAAGACAAGCAAAAGCACCTGCACAGCGAGTCCGGCCAGAAACAGAAAGTCATACCGCGCCAACCACGCATGCCCAGGCCAAAACAATTTCGTCAGCAGCAGCAATCCCAAAATGATCCCGCCAAAAAGACACGCCCAACCCTGCTTGAACACAAAGAGAAAGAATTCCCACAGAAACCCATTCACTCCGCTGGTTGCAACATGGTTCTCCAGCCCGACGCGGATTTCATGGAACCGGCTCTTGCTGTAGCTCAGCATGGTGGGGATGATAGCAACAACCAGAGCAGCGCACTCGCTGGGATAGCAGCCGGACAGGATATCCCGAGGGCGGGTGCTCTACGCCTTTGAACTCACTCGCGCCATCGGACAAGGGTGCCCCATCCTTCGCGTACTTTGCGAAGAGCCTGCCCTGAGCGAAGTCGAAGGGGGGAGTCGCAACTTTTCTGTAATGGAACAGGAAGTTCTTCGGTTCGGTATCTACCTACCTCTCCTCTAAGCAACAACCTCCCCGTCCCCACATTTCTGCAATTCCTGTGCGAACGCTGTGGAAATCCCAAACCCCATCTCAGCCAAAATTTCCACGCCTCCCTCAATCCGCACCCCGAAACCCGCATCCACCGCGACGTTCCTCTCACTCTCTCGACACCTCCGGCACTGCCAAACCACCGGCACCCCAACACACAACTTTTCCCACCACTGCACCATTCTTATGGAATTGACCCAGCACTCCCCTCTGCGTACCTTCGCTACACAGGTTCAAGAAATTTTGCGCCACTCCGCGCCCCCCGGTGAATCAACTGTGCACAAGAACGAAAAGCAGATCCCGCACGATCTCCAACAAAACGACCCCAGCCAACCCAACAACGACTGGCAAACCTACCGCACCCGCTTCACCGTGCGCGCCCGCATCCTCACCGCGCCTCTCAGTTTCGTCGACGCCCTCGGCCGCGAGCAAATCGGTAAACGCGGCGACTACCTCGTCGAATCCAATGGCATGGTCACCATCACCTCGCGCCACATTTTCGAGGACGTCTACGTCGCCCTCGACTCAACTCAGGCCCGCGTGGAGACGGCCGCCCTCGGCCGTCGGCAGGAGAATTCCGACAGCCCTCCCCGTAAGTCCCCAATTTCCACAAAAAAGAGTGGCTTCTTTTCCGCCTCCCGCCGTCGATCCGTTTAATCGGACTGTAACAATCCCCATGAAAAGAACGACTTAGCTGGGGTACCTGAGGGGGCACTTTGCGAACACAATATCTTGCGATACCTACTTGACAGGCACCATATACAGGCGTAACTTCACAACTCCAAGGCACTTTCACTTCCGCTCTTTCGAGCTAAGTGAGACCGCTTAGGGCACGAATTAGAGCTTTTAAGTTGCGCCAGGAATAGGGCACTAGGCTTCGTATCAGGGCATGGCTTCAGCCATGCCGAAACGAGCCCAAGAACGACGGGGCTTCAGCCCCTGCAAGAAGCGAAGGCTCTTGGGCGGCGCAGCGCTTTAGCGCTGCGATAACCGCCCCAAGAAAATGGGGGCTTTAGCCCCCGAGGTCAAGGGTCCGGCAACGTTCATAACGGAGTTATAAAGGGGCCTCGAGCCCCGCAGATAAAACGTAGCGGCAAGAAGTTCCCCGCGTTGGTCCCCCCGGGGAGCCAAATGCTTTCGAAAATTCAACGCCACCCGGCGTCACCGCCGGCACTATGGAGGAGCCCCATGGAAGGACTAGTTCGCCTCGTCGCCGAGTCGCTCGAACGCCACGGCCTCACCGTGCCGCCCCCGCGAATCGACTGGTCCCCCTGGATCACCGTCGATCCGAACCTCTGCCTCACAGCTCCCTGTTACCCCGGACTCTTCGTCATCGCCGAGCAAATGGTTTCCCACGCCGTTGCCCCCAGCTCCATCAGTCCCCTCGTGGTGCTCAAAGTCGGTCAAACCCACGACATTGGCATTGAAATGGCCCGTCTCTGCTACCACAGCCCTTTATACGACCGCATCAACACCGGGCGCTGCCTCGTACGTTTCGCGGTTGTCGACGACGATAGCCAGCGCGCCTCCCTATTCGCCGCCTTGCTCGCTAACTCTTTTCCAACCTCCACCGACAGCCGGTTCCACGCCGACCCGGCTGCCCAACCCGTTGCCATCAACCCTGAAACTCAGGTCGAACCCGCTCTGGCCAGCTCGACTCGTGCTTCAGCTCAAAACGAGCCAACCCAAATCCACCCGGCACCCCTGCCATCCGGCTTTTGAAAGGCCTAAAATGACAGGTAGACGACAAGAAAAACCGATCCCCCCAACAACCGATCGCCCAGAATCGGAGGAAGCGACAAAATGTCCGAAGTTAAGAATTTTGAAATCAAGAATCTTGAAGCGAAGAACTCCCAGGCCCAACCCGTAACAACCGCGCCGTCCACGCCCACGGCTGCCGCCACCACCAGCAATAACAAGAAGAAGGCCCCCGGTCTCCAATTCCGTCGCCACTTCACCAAGCCCGGCGTCTCCCCCTACGACGAAATCGAGTGGGAACTTCGCCTCGCTCAGATCACCGACGCCCAGGGCAACACCATCTTCGAACAAAAAGACGTCGAGACCCCCAAAGACTGGTCCGTCACCGCCACCAACATCGTGGCCAGTAAATATCTGCACGGCCACGTCGGCACCCCCGAGCGCGAAACCGGCGTCCGCCAACTCGTCACCCGCGTTGCCGAAACCATCCGCGACTGGGGTATGGCCGACGGCTACTTCCGCTCCTCCGAAGACGCTGCCACCTTCCACGACGAACTAGCCTTCCTGCTCCTGCGCCAGTACGCGGCCTTCAACTCGCCCGTCTGGTTCAACGTAGGCTGCGACCGCATCGAGCCCAATTCCGACGCCCAAAACTGGCACTATAACCAGACCACCAGCACCATCGAATTCGGCGCCGTCGGCTACAAGAAGCCGCAATGCTCCGCCTGCTTCATTAACTCGGTCAAAGATTCGCTGGATTCCATCCTGACCCTGGCCAAAACCGAAGGCATGCTCTTCAAGTGGGGATCCGGCACCGGCTCCAACCTCTCCCCGCTCCGGTCTTCAGCAGAAGGCCTGAGCGGCGGCGGCACAGCCAGCGGCCCACTCAGCTTCATGCGCGGCTTCGACGCCTTCGCCGGGGTTATCAAGTCCGGCGGTAAAACCCGGCGCGCCGCCAAGATGGTCATTCTCAACATGGATCACCCCGATATCGAAGAATTCATCGAGTGCAAATCCAAAGAAGAAGCCAAGGCCTGGGCGTTGATCGACGCCGGCTACGACGGGTCATCCCCGGATTCCGACGCCTATTCCTCCATCTTCTTCCAAAACGCGAACAACTCCGTCCGCGTCACGGATGACTTCATGTACGCGGTCGTTCGCGACACCGATTTCTCGACCCGCTCCGTCCGCACCGGCGACGTAGTCAAGACCTACAAAGCCCGCGACCTGATGAACAAGCTCTCCGACGCGACGTGGCGCTGCGGCGACCCCGGCATGCAATACGACACCACCACCAACCGCTGGCACACCAGCAAGAACACGGACCGCATCAACGCCTCCAACCCGTGTTCCGAATACATGTTCCTCGACGATTCGGCCTGCAACCTCTCCAGCATGAACCTGCTGAAGTTCGCGCCCAACGGCACCTTCGACGTCCCAGCCTACCGCCAGGCCGTCGACATCCTAATCACCGCCCAGGAAATTCTGGTCGACAACGCCGGCTACCCCACCGAAAGCATCGGCAAAAACTCCCACGACTACCGCCCGCTCGGCTTGGGCTACGCAAACCTCGGCGCTCTGCTCATGGCCAGTGGCCTACCCTACGACAGCGACGCCGGCCGCGACTACGCCGCCTGCGTCACCGCCATCATGTGCGGCGAAGCCTACCTCCAATCCTCGCGCATCGCCGAACAAGGCCCTGCACTCCACCCAGCCAGCGACACAATCCAGCAACGCCTCGGCCTCACGAACCAGGACAATATGCCCGGCTCCGCCTGCCCCGGCTGGTACATCAACCGCGAGCCATTCCTAGACGTAATCCGAATGCACCGCGCCTCAGTCAACAACATCAACAAGACGAACATTCCGGCTGCCTTGTATGAAGGTTCTAAGAATTGCTGGGATGAGGCCTTGGCACACGGCGAAAAATTCGGATACCGGAACGCCCAGGTCACCGTCCTGGCCCCCACCGGCACAATCGGCTTCATGATGGATTGCGCAACTACAGGAATCGAGCCGGATCTTGCGCTGGTGAAGTTTAAGAAGCTGGTGGGTGGGGGGATGATTAAGATCGTCAACCAAACCGTTCCGGCGGCTTTGTTCAAGCTGGGGTATACGCATGATCAGGCGGATGCGATTGTTTCTTACATTGACGCGACCGGAACGATTGAGGGCGCGCCGCATGTGAAGGATGAACACCTGGCTGTGTTTGATTGCTCGTTCAAGCCTTCCAAGGGGACGCGGTTTATTCACTACAACGGGCACATCAAGATGATGGCGGCGGCGCAGCCGTTTATCTCGGGGGCGATTTCTAAGACTGTGAATCTGCCGGAGTCGGCGTCGGTCGATGAAATTACTCAGGTTTACATCGAGTCCTGGAAACTCGGCCTCAAGGCCGTAGCGGTGTATCGCGATGGCTGCAAAAAGAGTCAACCGCTGTCGGCAGCGGGAACGAAGACCGCGCTTTCGAAGAAGGGAGACGCGGCGGACGCCGTGGCTGCCGCAGCTGCCATTCTCGACGACAACCCGAACGGCCCGCCGCGCGCCGTGCGGCATCGTCTTCAGGAAGAACGCGCCTCCATCACCCACAAATTCAACGTCGGCGGCCACGAGGGCTACATCACAGTAGGCCTCTATCCCGACGGCATGCCGGGAGAGCTGTTCATCACCATGGCCAAGGAAGGCTCCACGGTCAGTGGTCTGATGGATAGCTTTGCTTGCGCCACCAGTCTGGCCCTCCAGCACGGCGTCCCGTTGAAGCTGTTCTGCGAGAAGTTTGCGCACACCCGCTTTGAGCCCAGCGGATGGAGTTCCAATCCGGAAATCGGCTTTGCCAAGTCGATCATGGACTACATCTTCCGCTGGCTGAACCTGCGCTTCCTGACCGGACAGCAGGGGCACCTGTTCGACAACTACCGGGTGCGCACGGCCTCATCGTCGGCGGGTTCCGAGGGCGTAGCTCCCGAGCAACGCACTCCCACCTCCGATAACCGGCAACCTTCCGTTCCGCCGGGTTCCGCCCATGCCAACGATCAACTAGCCGGGATCATCGACCTGGGAGACGCCCCAAGCTGTTCGTTCTGCGGCAGCATCATGACCCGCAACGGAAGCTGCTACCGTTGCGGAAGCTGCGGCAGTACTAGCGGATGCAGCTAGTTCGGTGCACGTGTCGGTACTCGTGTGGGGACGCCGCCCTCGGCCGTCCAAGCAGGAGCAAAGCTCCGCAGCGTTTTTGATGCGGCAGACGTTTTCGGCTAGGAAAAGGTTTTTGAGGCCGGCGCATTTGGGGGGAGTAGCGCTTCAGCGCTGCATTAGAAGTGAACTGCCTCGACGGCTTTAGCCGCTGAGGTGACAAGTCGTTATGTGTCTAGTCGCCTTAAGCAGTAAAGAGGGGCCGACCAACGTTGAGCCCTTTTGTTTTTGTCGAGACGGAGCGAGGATCTCATCAGGCTCTCCTATCGCGCGAGAGAGCGAAGACAGAATAGGCCATGCTGCTTGTGCCAAGGCCCCTCGCCAATGCAGCAATGGCGTTCGATGGCGCTGACAGCTTTGCAATTGGTATCTATGGAAAATAGGAAACGCGCAAGCCCTCTGTTCTAGACTTACTTGCCGAAGAGCTTAATCGTGTTTCCAAGAACAAACCGCGCACGGTCGATGTTCTGCGCTTCAATAGATGGAACTTCGCAGACTTGGCTATTTTCCAGCAGCAGGTTTGAACAACGAGGTTAGGTTCAAGGGAATCCCGACGCCGAAATAGATGCCGCTTCGGTGGTGGGTTACCGTGGGGCTGCTGGGGAAAAGTTTTGCGGTCGTAACTCCGGAGGCGTTGTATACGAAGAGGGGAAACCCATCGAAGGCGCCGGGCGAGTCGTTTAACAAGGCCGCGGGATTGTAGCGGTTGTAAGGCGCAATGGTCGGGTTATCGGTAACGATCTTGGCGGCAGCGACCCGGAATCCTGGAGAAGGCTCCTCCACAGGAGTGACCGAGTAGCCCATCATCAGGGAGAGGTACTTGGTGATGCGATAGCCGCCGCCGACCACGAAGCCATTGATGGTCTGGTCGTTGGCCGGAGCGAAACGAATGCTCAAGAAAGCTTCCCACGGACGATAATCCCGATAGGCTCCGCCCGACCCACAGTTGTCGGGCGGGTCCTTGGTGGCGCCCTGCTGTGCTTTCGCGCCGCAATAGGATCGCTCGATCCAGCCGCCCCCCGCGCGCCAGGGAAGAATGAAACCTCCGCCGAGCAGGATTTCCGGCGTCTTCCTGCCCACGTTCGTAGCTGAAAGCGCGTCGTTATCCGTCTTGTAGCTTGTCGCCTCAGCTCCCGCCAAGACGGCACCCACTCCTGTCAGCACCTCGAACGCGCTTTGGTCGTACTCGGGCGCGTCGACAGTAAAGTTCGGAACTGGCGCAGCGTCTGGAGTGGCTTTCGTGCTGGCGGTTGCTGCGTTCTTCGCCACGTTGACAACAACCTCCAACTTGCCAGTTTTGGAACCTGGCGGAACTATGGCCGTGATCGACGTGTCCAACCAGTCGCTGGTCTGGGCCGTCTTTCCGCCAAACGTGATGGTGCTCGTGCCTTTCTCGCTGCCGAAATTGGTGCCAACGATTTTCACACGCGCACCGCCCGTGCCGGAGGGTGGTTGTATGGATGCGATGGTTGGTTTCGATGCGTCCGGTGAAGCAGGGGCGGGTGACGGGGCCTGCGCGCCTATCACCGCAGAGAGGAACAAGGTTAAAAAGCACACGCGTAGAAAGGGTCGCATAGGGACAACCTCCAGATGTAAGTCGTTTCAAAATCGACCGAAACGGACAAAACAAGCCAGACCGTTACGAACCCCTTCGTAACTGCTTTTGCGATCGGAATCGTACGTCATAGAGAAGGTAGATGTCAACGCAAAAGTGGCGGGGGTATAAGAACTAATGGAACACCGCGTATCGTCGTTCGTCTCTGTTCAGTCCCATGACATCCGAGATTCCGCCTGTGGAAAGTGAAGTCGCAAACCCTCGAAAGGGCCTGCCACGCCTACTGCCTAAGAGTTTCTACGGGGCGCTGAAGCGCCGCTCTGCCGTGTCGAGATGTGGTGGGAGTTTGGGCTGGGCGGGGGTAGGACAAGGCAAGATCAACCCCAGCAGCGTCGGGCAGGAGTGTCCGACCCACACGGGCTTGGGCCGAAACCTTACCGCGGGGGCTGAAGCCCGTTTTTTGTTTGGCTCTGATCGCAGGCCTGAAGGCCTGCCCCGCCCAAAGGCTGTGGGGTCGGGGGCACTGGCCCGGCAGGGGTCCTTCGACTGCGCCATGTCTTCACTTTGTGAAGGCATGGCTTCGCTCAGGATGACAAGGTGGAGAGGCGGAGACGGAAAAGCCGGAGCAAGGTCGTTTGCTCCGGCTCGTAGTTCTGGTGCTCAGACGGCCAGGCTCTGGACGAAATGCGTGCAGAGAGTGGTCTCGAGGTTGTAGTGCTTGAAGGTGACTGGGGTGGACAGGTAGGGTTTCAGAATGCCTTCCACCTTCGGATAGACGTCGTGCTCGTAGCGCTCGGCCATTTTCTTGTCGGTCCAGAGGCTGACGGTGACGACGCGGTCGGTGTTGTTCTCTGGGAACAGAGGAAGGATTTCCTGGAATCCCGGCTGTTTCTTGAGCAGGGGGAGCACTTCGTTGCGGATGGCCTTGATGAAGTCGTCTTTCTTTTCGGTTTTCGGCATGAATTCAATGATTCGGGCAAACATAATATTCTCCTTTGTTTCTTGAGGATTGGTGCGGCCCGCTGGCGGACTCGTCTGGGAGACGGGTGGGTTCGCGCGTCGGCATCATGCTACTGAGGTGAGAGTAAGCGGGCAGGGACACGAATGCTGTGACGTGGGTTACGGAGCAGTGTGATGGGAGGCGGGGCCGCCCAGGGCCTGAAGGCCCATTTGTGGGAGGATTTTTTCGGCAGGCCTACGGGCGTACCCTGATACGATCCTTACCTCAGCGGGTAAAGCCCCATCCTTTTCGTGCCTTTGATGCAGGGCTAAGATGGGGAGATTGATTTTGTGGCGGTGTATTTGATTCCGGAGGATACGTAGTACATCGTGCCGTATGACCGGATGGTGGGGAAGAATGGGAGGCGGTGTTCGATTCACTTCACAGTGGGAGTGAAGCGGGAGAAGTATGGGGATTGTAAAGAGCGTTTTGGTTGTTGCGCGGGGAGAAGGGGCCGGGTCCAGCTTTTGGCTCGAGGGACGGTTTGGCCGGAGGGCGAGGGTCAGCGAAATTGCGGGAGGGCGCCAAGTTCGTAAGGGCATGGGCTATATAGCGGCCCTGTCCATCGGCACGGCATCTGGCAGCGAGAGTGCGGCTCTTGTGCAGACTGCTATATAGGGTTTATACTTCGCGGCGTTCGTATTCTGTGCTTTGGAAGGAATCCCCATGAAGCAGCGCTCCTCTCTCTCCCTGGCTCGCGTGGCGAGCTTGATTCTGATTTTTCTGGCAGTGGCAGCGCAGGGCACGCTCGCACGCGCGGAAGACGATGGCCAGGGCAAGATTCTGGCGGGATACTTTGAGGAATGGAGTATTTACGGAGCGAATTACAACATTGCGAATTTGCAACAGAATCAGGTCGCCGACGGAATTACGCATCTTTTGTACGCTTTTGGCAACGTTGCTCCGGCTGGCGGGGCTCCCGATGCTCAGTGCCACCTTGCCGACACGTGGGCGGATTACCAGACGCCGTACCTTCCCAGCGTGAACGGCACCCCCTACACCGGGCCTTTGTTCGGCAACTTTGCTGCGTTCCAGCAGTTGAAGCAACTGCACCCCAAGTTGAAGATCATGATTTCGCTGGGAGGCGCTTCCGCGGAAAACGCGGCAGGCTTTGCCTATGCGGCCAGCACGCCGCAACTGCGCTCGCAACTCGTCTCTTCTTGTATCGACCTGTTCATCCGGGGCAACCTTGAGCCGGGGATTTCGGCGGCTGGCGTGTTTGACGGATTCGACATTGACTGGGAGTTTCCCAGCGCGGCGGACACGCGGAACTTTACACTTCTGATGAGAGAGTTTCGCCGGCAGTTGGAGACGCTGGGAGAGGCCAACGACACGCACTATCTGCTTTCGATTTTTGCTCCGGCGGGCTCGGACAATTATTCGAACATCGAACTGGCCAAGGTGGCGAGACAACTGGATTTCCTGAACGTGCAGGGTTACGACATGCACGGCACGTGGGAGACGTCCACCAACCACGCATCGCCGCTGTTCGACAGTCCGAAGGATCCGTCGTTCGGCCAGGGGTTCGACGATGATGACACCCTCATGGCCTACGTTGCAGCGGGCGTGCCAGCCCGGAAACTGCTGTTGGGCATTCCACTCTACGGCTATGGCTGGACGGGCGTTCCGAATATCAATCACGGCTTGTATCAGGCGTCCACGGCGCCTGCTCCGTCTCCGGCCGGGGATACTTTGCAATCCGACGGGGTTGCGACTTACGGAACGCTGGCGGCGCAGACCGGATTCCAGCACTTCTTCGACAAGGTCAGCCTGGCACAATGGGCCTACAATCCGACTACGCAGACCTTCTGGACTTACGACACGCCGAAGTCGGTTAACGTCAAGATGTTCTATCTAAGGAACCGCGTACGCCAAGGGTTTGGCGGGGCGTTTTTCTGGGCGTTCAAAGATGACGATGCGAATGGAGCGCTGGTGAAAACCATGGCAAAAGGGTTGAGGCACTAGCGCCCGGCGGGCTGGGAGCGCGAGGTGCGGAAGGACGGCGAGCCAAAGGGCGGCGTGATGGGCTATAGTTTTCTCTATTCTCAAACGCCGCCCGAGCCCATCGATGCCAGAGCCCCTCACCCTTCTTTGCATTGCGACCTACGTCAAAGGCCAGGAATTTATGCGCGAGGCGAAGAGCCTCGGCTGCCGGGTCGTCCTCCTTACGCTGGAAAAGCGCCGCGACGCCGACTGGCCCCGCGACATCCTCGACGACATCTTCTACATCCCCGAGAACCTCACTCTTCAACAAATGATCCACGCCGTCGCCTACATGGCGCGGTCCGTCAAAATCGATCGCATCGTCGCGCTCGACGAATTCGACATGGAGCCCGCGGCCGAACTACGCGAGCACATGCGCATCCCCGGCATGGGCGCAACCACGCTGCGTTACTTCCGCGACAAGCTCGCCATGCGCGAACGCGCCGACCAGTCCGGAATCCTGGTCCCGCCCTTCTGCCCGGTTCTGAATTACGATGTCCTCCGCGACTTCATGGGACACGATGCGCCGCCCTGGGTGCTGAAGCCGCGCTCGGAGGCCTCGGCCATTGGCATTCAAACGCTGGAACGGGCCGAAGACCTCTGGCCCCTGCTCGACCGGCTCGGCGACCGCCAGTCTTATCATCTGTTGGAGAAATTCGTTCCTGGCGAGGTTTACCACGTCGATAGTGTCATTTCCGAAGGCAAAGTTGTTTTCTCTGAAGTCCACCAGTACGGACGTCCGCCCATGCAGGTCTCGCACGGCGGCGGTATCTTCAGCACTCAGACCCTCAAACGCGCGAGCCCCGAATCCAAGAAACTGCAAACCGTTCAGCGCAACCTGCAGAAAGCTCTCGGCTTCGTGCGCGGGGTAGCCCATACGGAATTCATCCGCGCCGACGAAGACGGGAAATTCTACTTCCTTGAAACCTCCGCCCGGGTCGGCGGGGCGTATATCTCCGACGTCGTCGAAGCTGCGACTGGCCTTAACCTGTGGCGTGAATGGGCGAGAGTTGAAGTCCAAGCCGAGGACTACCAACTCCCGGCACTCCGGAAAGACTACGCCGGCATCCTATTAACGCTGGCTCGCCAGGAATGCCCTGACCTATCCTCATATGACGATCCCGAAATCGTCTCCCGCCCCGCCAAAAGCCACCACGCCGCCCTGATCCTAAAAAGCCCTGACCCCGCCCGCATCGAAGCCCTCCTCAACGCCTACATTCCCCGCTTCCTCAACGATTTCAGCGCCACCGCCCCGGTTCCGACCGAAAAGCCCACTGACTAATCGGAAACGCGCCGATGCTACAATATTCGAGTTGCGCTCGTCGCAACCGTGGCGGCGTAGCTCAGGTGGCTAGAGCGAGGGTCTCATAATCCCTAGGTCGACAGTTCGAGTCTGTCCGCCGCCACCAGTTTTGGGTGATTTCGTCCCCGCGCGGGCCAGCTAAACCCTTCGCTGCCCGTCGGTTACTTCGGGGATGAGGGCAACAACTCGGTGGGTTGAAGCGGCATCCAACTGGGTATAATGGGTGATGGTGGGTATTTCCGTTCCTTCCGAGAAGTGAGTCCTATGTCTACGAAATCTAAGCTATTTGTGTTGACGTGTTCCCTGGCCCTGGTTGTGGTGATGGCGCTGGGGCAGGTAGGGGTTCGGGCGTCGGGTTCGAGCGACGGGCCTTATGCGCAGTTGCAGGTTTACAGCGAAGTACTGTCGCGGGTGGAGCGGGAGTACGTGGACGAGCCCAATATTCCGCAGGTTACGAATGGGGCTCTGCACGGGTTGCTGGAGGCGCTCGATTCCAGTTCGAGCTATTTGAGCCCGGCGGAATATAAGGAGTTCCAGGCGCGCAGCGGCGAGAAGCGCGGCGGGATTGGCGCGGCCGTTTCGAAGCGCTTTGGGTATGCCGACGTGGTTTCGATTATCCCAGGCGGAGCTGCCGAGAAGGCCGGAATTCAGAACTACGACATTATTGAGGCGATTGAGGGCAAGAGCACGCACGAGATGTCTCCGGTGGAGATCAACAGCCTGCTGGCCGGGGATCCCGGATCCACGGTGACGGTTTCGGTGGTGCGGGCCCGCAAGGCGGAGCCGCAGAAGATCGTGATTACGCGCGACGTTTTCACCAATCCTGAGGCATCGAGCAAAGTGGTGGATGCCGGCGTCGGCTACATCAAGGTGGATTGGTTCACCAAGGGCCAGAGCGCGGAAATTGCGAATTTGATTCGCACGCTGCAAAAATCCGGCGCTACCAAGCTGATCCTCGATTTGCGGAACAGCGCCGATGGTGATCCCTCAGAAGGCATCGCCACGGCGAATCTTTTCCTCGATCACGGAACGATCACGTATTTGCAGGGACAGAAATATCCGAAGCAGGCATTTACCGCCGAATCCGACAAAGCCATTACGAAGCTGCCGGTGGTGGTGCTGGTGAATCGCGGAACGGCTGGGCCGGCGGAGATTGTGGCGGCCGCGATTCTGGAAAATGCCCGCGGGGATGTTCTTGGAGACAAGACGTTTGGTGCGGGATCGATCCAGAAGATGATTCCTTTGCAGGACAACTCGGCGCTCAATCTCACCGTGGCAAAGTACTATTCGCCGCAGGGCAAGGCGATTCAGGATTCCGCGGTGACACCGAATATTCTGGTGGCCGGGGAAGAAGAGGTCACGCTGCCGGATGAGGATGAGAATGCGACACCCTCCGCGGATCAGGAACCGAAGAAGGCGCCTCAGGACGAGCAGTTGAAGAAGGCGATTGAAGTGGTTAAGGCTCGGCAGGCGAAGGCGTAAAGAGAACACAAGTCTGGCCCGGGACGGAGAGACCTCCATGCAATTGAACGTCCCTCCCGATCTTGAATCGCTGATCGACAAGCGCCATTCCGCGGGCGGCTATGACAGCGTGGAAGATGTCCTGCGCCGCGCTCTCGAAGCCCAGGACGCCGAAGAAAACTGGTCGGACGATGAACGACAGGCGCTGTCGGCTCATATCGAAGAAGGCTATCTCCAAGCCCAACGCGGCGAACTGATTGACGGCGACCAGGCCCGCCGCGAAATTGAGGCAAGGAAGGCTTGCTCGCGCACAGCTCATTCGTCTGAACTTCGTTCGCTGAAGTAATGAGCGGTTACGTCCTCACACCTCTCGCCAAAACCGACATCTTCGACATCTGGTCCTACATCGCGGAACACGGTGAAGTCGCAGCCACCAGCGTCGAACATGCCATCTACGATGCTTGCGCGTTTGTTGCGGAAGCGCGCATGCGCGGGCACTCCCGCTCTGGCCTTACCGCGCGGAACCTGCGTTTCTGGACGCTGACTCGTTATCCGAACGACATCATGGGTTACAGACCGGAGACTGTTCCGTTACAAGTGGTTGCTGTTCTGCACGGCAAAAGAAATCTGCACCGTGTCTCTCAACAGCGCCCTTAGATGATTCCTCACAAGTCTTCAATTTGAACGGCGTGGGGTTTCCTCAGAACTACTGAGGCTTTTGGACCACGTGGACAGGAGTGTCCGCGCCCCACGAGCCCTAGGTTCCGCAGCGGTTACTTCGCTTGGTTCTCGGTTGGCTGCAGTTCGCGGGCGCGGGCTAGCAGCTTTTTGAGTTTGCCTTCGATGGAGGCATCGCCGACGTGTTCCTCCTGGAGAACGCCGTCGGCATCGATGGTGAAGGTGTGCGGAATGGAATTCACGCCAAACATTTTTGCTATGGGGCCGGTAAAGCCGTTGTCGCAGGACTGGGGCCAGGTCATTTCGTTTTTGGCGATGAAGTCCTTCCACTTTCCCTGATCGGTATCGACGCTGACGCTGAGGACGACCAGGGGCTCGCTCTGGAATTTCCTGGCGACGTTGCGGATGTGGGGCAGCGCCTCGCGGCAGGGGGCGCACCAGGTGGCCCAGAAATCGAGGAGGACGACTTTGCCTTGCAGGTCGTCCATGGTTATGCGTTTGCCTTCGGTGGTGGTGACGGCGAAGGCCGGCGCCATGCGGGCGCGGGCAAGTTCCGGGCGGCTGAGGTAGCGGAGGGCGCGCTGGCGCACAGGATCGTCGGCCGGTTTCATTTTCGCAAACTGCTCGAAGCGGGCTTTGGCCTGATCGTCCTGCTGCAAGTGGGCCAGGGCCTGGCCGTCGAGGAAGACGGCTTCGGGGAAATTGGAATAGGCCGCTAAGGCCTGAGTGAGTTCGTCGTGGGCGCGGGTGAAGTACTCGTCTTTGCGGCGTTCCAGGGCCTCATCCATGAAGACGACGGCGGCCTGGTGATGGGCCACAGCCAGGTCTTGTTTGCTCTGGGCTTCGGCGACCAACTCTTGCGTTGCGAGTTCGGCAGCCTTCCAATCCTGGAGTTCGACACCGTACTTGATCATCTTGCCCTGGCAGGCGGCGCAATGGCCGTCGTCCTGCTTGTCGGCCTTTTTGAATCCTTCGAGCGCCATGACCAGTTCCCGGGAATGCAGGGACTCCATGGCGTTTTTGTAGGTCTTCTGCGCTTTTTCGCTGGTGGGGCCGTCGCGCGGAGGCGAGACTTTCTCCTGTGGCGCGGCGGGTAGGGCCAGAAGAAGCGTAAGGACAATCGGTAAATTTCGGGCCAGGAATGTCATGGGAGCATTCTCGAAACCGAACTATCTTACCTTTTTGTCCGTGGAATTGGGAGAGGTATTTCATGGTGGGAAGATGGGGGTTAGTCAGCCAGGCGGGCGATGAAGCCCCAGCCACCGCCCAGCTCGCTGACTGCGAGCATTAAGTCGTTCTTACCTTTCTTTAACGGGAGATAGACGGCATCGTCTTCGGGGTTCATGATGCCGAGGAAGCCGGGGTCGCGGAAGTTCTGGGCGCTGCGGCCTCGGAAGAGGATGTTGCCGTTCAGAAACAGGCTGACTTCGTCGCTGTAGCCGAGATAGAGTTTCCTGACCTGGTCGCGGTCGGAATCGATGGTGGTGCGGGCGTAGAGAACTTTGGTTCCGGGCTGGGGGTTGAGGCGCGTGGAGAAATCGGTGGCAAAGGTGACACGGAGGTGTGGGGCGTCGCGATAGCGGTAGAGGACGACCATGCCTGGGGACTCGGCTTCGACGTCCTGCCATGGGATGGCGCTGCTCTCGGCGGACGGGAGCGGGTGCTCGAGGTCGCGAGCCAGGGCGTCATAGGCGGGGGAGATGCTCCACCTGGTCAGGGTGCCGGCGGGCATGGGCGGCTCGTGACGTTGCCAGGGGGCGTCGGGGGTTGTTCTTACTTCGAAATTGGAAAAGTAAGTTGCGCCGGTCAGGTCGTAGAGCGCGACCTCGCCTTTTTGGATGCCGCTTTTAAGATCGTCCATGATTAACGCGGGCTTCTCCATATCCTTGACGTAGAGCCGGGCCTGAGCGCCAGTGACTTCAAGGCGGAGGTGGAACCAGACGCCTTTCGGGATCTCGACTGCTCCGGTGAAGCCGGTGCCGTTGTAAAGCTGCCAGTTGAAGCCGGTGTGGAGAACAGGAGTGTACTGCATGGCGTCGGGGAGGCCGGACTTATGCTGGCGGAGATAGACTAGTTCGCAATTGGCGCCGTCGTCGACGGCCCGGAACATGATGCCGAAGAAGCCGCGGGGGGCTGAGGTGGCGACGTCGACGTCGATGACGCCGTCGCGCATTTGAAAGTCCTTTAAAGAGGCGACACCGCCGTCGAGGAGGAGACCTTTGCGGCCCTGGAATTCAGCGGGCTTGGCTTCACCGTCCAGGGCCCACCGCGGGGAGTCGGCAGGAACCGAGAGCGTGGCTGGGGTTTGGGGGCGTGCGGCGGACAGCAAGACAGGGACGAGTGTTATGAGTAGGAAGCACAGTTGAAAAGGGCGACAGTGGGATGGCATTGGCTCTCCGTAACTCGGCTGCGCGGGTCGACAGCGATCTGTTAGACGCAGACACTGGGAAAAGGTCTGTTATGGAGACACTTCATGAGTGCACTTCGCTTCTGGAAGGGGATCTGCGCTAGAGAGATAGTTTGAGTTCGCCGACGACTGACGTAGCTCGACAACCGTTCCTACCAGATCCAAAAAGCTACTCCTTTTCGGGAGGAATGATGAACTGTCGAATGACACTGGATTGCCAGCAAGGTAATTATCTGCTCGGTAGCTCGGACGCAGAGCTCGAGCATCTGATCCGGCAGGCTACGCGAGCGTCGCGTTCGATCCCCCTGCTGGGCAGCGCGGACCCCAGGCAAACGGGCTCGAAAAGGCAGGTCTTGCCTCAACGGCCCAGCTCACGAAACAGGTAACTTTTGAGTGAACGCGAATGCACTGCATCTGAGTGGCGAATTCCGGAATTCGATAGAATGCCGCGTATGGCTACCGATGGCTGTTTTGGCGACACAGATGTAAGTGGTCGGCGCCCCGTTTTGGTTCACGCCGGGACGGCGATGAAATGCGGCATGGTTCTCGCGGCGTTGTGTATTACCTGCGTGGCGCAGCAGCCGTCGGAGGCGAGCTCGCGTCCAACTTCGTTGAATTCCAACGTTTTTGAGCAAGTGCGCTATGCGGATCAGTTCTTCACCAGGCCTCTCACGCCAAAAGGGGCGATCGCAGTTGGAGCAAACACGATTACCATTCCCGCGATTCGGGGAATCGGTGCGGCGTCGGCGCCTCCGGGAATTATGGGCCGCTACCATATGATGCACAAACTCAGAATTGCCGGGACGGGCACGCCGGAAGTGGTGACGCTGACGGCGACGACGTGCACGGGTAGCGATACAGGCTCGTGCAGCATCAGCTTTGTCGCGGCCGGAGCGCACCCTCCGGGGTTCACGGTCGGAAGCGCAACGGCGGGCTTTCAGGAAGCGATCGTCGATGCCTATGGGCAATGGGGAGGCAAGAATCCGACGACGGGCTGGACGGTGAAAGGGAGCCCCTACAACCTAAACGGCAAGTTTATTTTTTACGGAACGTTGAACGTGGACAACATTTCAGGGAGTGTGGGCGGGAATCATCTGGACTGCGAAGGGGCGACACTTGAGGATGATGTTCCCAACGCGGCCATGATCGAGGTGGGTGGAAACATCTACGGTGACCCGTCGAAGACGCTCATCAGCAACTGCCACTTTGCCGTATATCCGGGAGTGGGTCGCGCGGCAAACGGGAAGCAGATCTTTGTCCTGGATATAGGGCAGTACACCGACCTTGCGCATAACGATTTTGATGGGTTTCTGGGATCCACGGATTTTGTGGACGGGCTGGTGCAGGTTACTGGAGATCAGGGTTTCGTCTATGAATACAACGTGGCTAATGGACCCCCCATGAAGTGCGATACGGCCTGGTGCGGCGTCCAGGTTTATGGGGATTACTTTCACGGCGCGGCCATTGGGACGATCCATGACAATCTTTTTAACGGCTCGGACGGAATCAATTGGGTGTCCGGTAATGGGCTGACGTTGTACGGTAACGTTTTCCAGAACTGGTATCGCTATCCCTGGCGGTATAAGGGCGGGCTTACTCCGGTTCGGGACCTGGGGGGAAATTATTACGAGGGGAATGCGAAAATCGTCAATCCGGATTTCGGGGTTCCTGGATACGCGGTGAATACCGGCCGGCAAATCGGGACGAGTGGGAGCGTGGTCCAGTACTCGGCTGGGGAGGATCGTGGGGCGCAACTTGGCGCGCACCGCTTTTCCTCAACGGGTTCTAACATTTACACGTACTACATCGTTGGGAACAAGGAGGGCAAGTCCACTCGGCCACTCTTCGTCGGGGATGCGGCCACCGATGGGCACAAGGGCTTCACGGTGCTGTTCCTGAAATTTAACGCGACGACCTACGATGTTCTTCGGACGGGACCGGCCCGCGACGATGGCACGGATGCCGCACCTTACAGTACCGGAAACTGGGCAGTGGCTACGGGAATTGCATGCACGGTGAATCCGTGCAGTTACACGGAGACATTCGCGCCGCCAACGTCGTATGTCGTGAAGGCGGAGAGTCTGTCCCTCGCTTACGTCCCGGCGATGGGGAAGGACTTCGAATATTGGCCCGTGCCGCTATTTCTAAATGGGGGATTGACACCTTCGGTGTATATCGGTCCGAGTATTAACGGATTCGTTTCGATGTCTCCGCACGCGGGATATGGTTCTTACTATGACGCCGTTTTCACTTCGGAGCCGGGGGGCGCGGGGCCCATCACCGGTCAGAGGATCCTGCACATGATGCCGTTGGCGGCGGGAAACGGAACGGATCCAGGCGCATGGATTCTGAATCCGGATGAGCAGGTGGAACCAATGCAGAACAGGAAAGGCAGGATCAACATGCCCAGTCTGTCGAGTGCTAACAATATGTACAAGAACATTCACGACAGCCTGCTTTACCAGACATTCGATTCTGACGCAGCCAAGACTTTCGCCACACCGGGGCATCAACCTCTACTCGACACAGCTGATTGCGGCATGGGTTACGACAAGAACCCCAGCTATCTCGCGTTCATGTGCGGGAATCCCATCAGCTTTTACGTGAATCACAAGTTCGACTCGGGTTCGTCGAAGGTTTTTCAGATACTCTCGACAGGACTGTTGATCAATAAGGGCATTTCGCCTTCTTCGGGGAGTGGCTATCAAGCGATTCGCACGGTGCCCGGATGCGCGACGGCGACGACCGCGGCGGCGACTTGTGCGACTACGGTGACGTGGACTTCAGCTTTTCCGGACGCAAATTACACTCCGCACTGCGATGGACTGGAGATTGCTTCCGGGGTTCCGTTGAACGGCGGGATCGCGGCAAAAGCTGCTGCGTCGGTGACTTTCCAGACGGTGGCGGCGACGGCAGCGCGGGCTCAGTTTAAGAATATTGTGTGCTCGGCGGTTCACGACTGAAGCGTCCGGAATATTCCGCAACGGCTGAGATGGCTGCAAGACTCACCGGTGAGGCATCAGGCCACCGAGTAAGTCTTGGGCTGCATGAGCAAACATGCCCGGGCGTGTGCTGTTACGCCAATGGGCAGCCACACCGAGGATGACGCCGGTGAGAGCTATCAGCAGCGCTTTCGCCAGGCCCTGGTAACCGTGGGCTGCACCGAACAACAAGGCAGAGAACAGGATTCCGAAAGCTGCATTGTTGGTGAAAGCTGCAAATTGCCGCTGGAGGTAGCCGCGAAACAGCACCTCTTCGCACAGGCCTGCGGTTAGTGATAGTGCGATCCAGCCCGCGATCTCGGCCTGGCCGCGCGGGAGCAGAAATTGTGTGGCGGGATCTCCCGTGGATTGCGAATGCGGGCCGAGGATGGACGGCACCATGACCGAGGCTATGAGCAGCAACACGGCAATGCCGATGTCGGTGAGGAACCGCTCGAGTGTTTTCCAGCGCTCTCCCAGCACTACATAAACGGACGTTCCATGGAGCCGCACACCCACGATTACCAACACAAAGACCAGCCATTGAAAAAGAATGGTGCGCTCGTAGATCGACATCCGATCGGGATTGATTGCTGCGCGCAATTGACCCGAGCGGAGATATCCGCGGAGTGAGAGAGCAAACTGCACGCCAAGAACGATCGCGGTGTGCCAGGGAGACGCGATCAGACGCGAACGGCCACCGGCACGGTTCACCTCGAGTTTGGTTTCCATAGATCCGCCTCGCTAGATCCGCCACGCTGGGAATGTCCCGCTTTGCGAACGTGCAGGCTTTAGACTCTTGCTGCGTGCATCCGTTACCACCTTTTGTTGCCCGGCTTTTCGCTGCCGCGGCGGCTGGTTTCAGTTGGCAGGAGGAAGTCGTCGTGAATGAAATCCATCAAGGGCTCCATCGGCGCGAAATCGTGGCCGCTCGGGGTTGCGACCGGCATCTTTCCGAGTGCCTGATCCCATCACGTTTTCCGTCAACCAATATCGATTTCGAGTAGCAGGCAGCGTGGCATACTATCAAGGTGCGCCGTACGCTCTGCTCCGTGGTGGTCGTTGTCGGGGTGCTGTCTTCCTCGCTTTGCCGGTTGTACGGTCAGATTCAAAGGAACGTTTCGGAAACACCGCATGGGCCCGTCCTTCTGTCGTCCGAGCAACCGGCTTCTTTGCTGGATCAAGCGAGAAACCTGGTTGCCAAAGGCGAGTTGGATCCAGCCGATCGCGCGGTTCGCCAATATCTAGATCAGCAACCGAACTCACCGGATGGACATTTTTTACTGGGTTACATCCTGTTCAGAGCAGGCAAGGCGCAGGACTCTTTGTCCGAGTACACGATCGGAGCCAAATACCGCGACCCGAACGCTTCCGACTTGAAGGTGGTCGCGCTCGACTATGTTCTCCTGGGCGACTACAGCGATGCCGAAACCTGGCTGAGCCGATCACTCCAGCGGGACCCCAAGGATCCGCAGGGGTGGTACTACCTGGGCCGAACCAAATACAACGAAAACAAATTGGAGGAGGCCATAAGGGCGTTTGAACGATGCCTTGAGATTGAGCCCAGGAATGTGAAGGCTGAGGATAACCTTGGATTGTCTTATGAGGGATTGGGCCGGACGGAAGAAGCCTTCACCGCTTATCGAGCCGCCATCGCATGGCAGGCCAAGGTATTGAATCCAGATCCGGGGCCGTTCATCGAACTGGGCCGACTGCTCCTCGAGCTGGATCGGCCGGAAGAAGCGATCCCCTATCTATCCCGGGCAACTGAGATCGGCCCTCAGGATTCCCGCGCCCACGAGTATCTGGGGAAAGTGTATTCGCGGCTCAACAGGTTGCAAGAAGCTCAGGACGAACTGAAAAGGGCTGTGACACTTGCACCCGAACGAGCCTCTCTCCGCTTCATGTTGGGGCAGATCTACAGGAAGCGCGGCCTGACCGAGAAAGCGAAGCAGGAATTGGAACGGGGGGCGAAATTGAATGAAACTAGGGCGCCGTTGAAGCCTACGCCCCTGGAGTAGGCTTAATGCTCCGTTGGCCCCTTCCCCTCCTGTACTGAGATGATCCGATCCACATGTGGAACCGCCATTTCCTGCTTTGTCCCGTCCGGCCAGACGATTTCGACCTTGTCGACCACTGTCGACGGACCCAGCCCGAAATGAATTCGTTGATCGGAGCTCGACCCGAAACTACCCCCGCTGAACACGTCGGCCCGCTGCGTGACTCCACCCGAGGTTAGGAAGACTTTTGCTCCGACCGCATCCTGAGGACTCTTTGGGCCGCCGACCAGCTTCAAAGTGATCCAGTGGTTCTCGTTCTTGACAACGTTCCGGAGCAGCGTGGGTGTGGAATCGACATTGTTGATCACAACGTCGATATGACCGTCATTGAAAAGGTCTCCGAAAGCCGCGCCGCGAGCTGTGATTACGTCGGCCAGGCCGCTGCCGGTAGAGGGGGGAACTTCGGCAAACTTCGCTCCATCCAGATTCCGAAACAGTTGCGGGCGTTGCGCCCAGGTCGTGCCCCAGTCCTGCCGATCGACTCCGGGATAGACGTGGCCATTAGCCACGAAAATGTCGAGGAGCCCGTCATTGTCAAAATCAAGAAACCCCGTTCCCCAGGCTAGAAAAGGAATGGTGGGATCAGCCAGCCCGGCCCTATACGTCACATCAGAAAAATTTCCGTCGCCGTCGTTCCGGTAGAGCGCGTTGTAGTCGTCGGAAAATGCGCTCACATAAAAATCAACTTTGCCATCACGGTTATAGTCGCCGACCGCAATGCCCATCGATGCCTGCGCGCGCCCGTCTTCGGTCAAAGCAAAACCTGAAAGGTAGCTGACATCCTCAAAGGTTCCATCGTGGCGATTGTGGTAGAGATAATTGGGGACCGAGTCGTTCGCTACCACGAGATCCACCCAGCCATCGTCATCCACGTCGACAAAAGTCGAAGCGAAACCGTAGTAGCCCTTGGGATCCGACACACCAGCCTTGAGGCTGACGTCCGAGAAGGTGCCATCTCCGTTGTTGTGAAACAGGTGATCGCTTTCTCCGGGAAGGCCCCGCGGTCCACACATCACGTCGACGCCGCGGAACTTGCAGTTACCGGGCGGAATACTGCCCTGGCCTGCGATCGGCGGGTGATCTGCGTCGTACTTCACATAGCCAGGGACGAACAAATCCAACCGGCCATCCCGATCGTAGTCACCCCAGGTCGGCCCAGTCGACCAGCCGCCTAAGGCTACGCCCGCTTTCTCCGCGACATCCGTGAACGTTCCATCATGGTTATTGTGGTACAGGCGGTTCTTGCCGTAGTTCGCCACATACAGATCCGGCCAGCCATCGTTGTCGTAGTCACCGACTGCGACACCGAACCCCCATCGTTCATTGGCGACTCCCGCTTTGGCCGTGACTTCGGTGAAGGTCCCGTCGTGATTGTTGTGCAGAAGCATCGCCTGAGGCGGAGGCTCTTTGCCCCTGAGTGCGGGAATGGTGGAACCGTTGAGCAAATAGATATCGAGCCAGCCGTCGTTGTCATAATCCAGCAGCGCTACACCCGAGCCTGGAGTCTCAATAATGCTCTTCTTCTCCGGGGTGCCGGAGCGATGGCGAAATTTGTCGAGGCCGGCTGCATTCGTGATATCCGCGAACACAATCGGTGCGCCGTCAACGAATCCGCCCGCCGTGATCGGCCTGGACTGGGCATCCTTCCTGGGCGCATGGGCGACGCCGGTCGAGACGCCCATCGGCGGGGCTTGCTGGGGATTTCTGTCCGGAACCGATTCCTGGCTTGTTCCAAAAGTGCACACCAGCACGATGTATCCCAAGCCCAAGGATCGCTGTAGTCGCCTCACTTCGCGTCCGCTTTCGTTGCGGCGGGCATCGCCACAGGTTCGTCCACTTGCAGGATCTGATCGCCCTTAACATCCTTGAGTGTTTGGATGATGCCACTAGGCCACCGGATCTCGACGGACCTGGCCACACTTTCGGATCCCAATCCGAAATGCACCCGCTTGTCGCTGGAGGACAGATAGCTTCCAGCGGTCGTGACGGTGGCAAGTTGCAGACCCTCCGCGGTCATCAGCTTGACCTCCGCTCCGATCGCATCACGATTGCTCTTATGTCCCACGAGTAACAGTGTGAGCCAGTGATTCTGTGTCGGGGTCTCGTTGTGCAGGATGTAGGCGGGCCCATCGTTCGTCGTGACAATCGCGTCGATCCGGCCGTCGTTGTCGATATCTCCGATGGCCAGACCACGCGCGGTCCAGGCTTGCTGAAACACCGAGCCCGAAGTGGCGGATACGTCTATGAAACCTTGACGCGTGTTTCGCACCAACAGCATGGGTTCGCGATAGCGCAGGCTGGGTGATGTCAGTTGAATCGTATCAAGGTCGTGCCCCTGGGCGATGAGAAGGTCCTTGCGGCCATCGTTGTCAAAATCGAGGAAGCGGACTCCCCAACCGGAATGGGCTCGCGTGATCTGGCCAAGGCCGGAGGTATAGCTGGCGTAGTTGAAGCTGCCATCGCCGGCGTTTCGATACAAGGCATACATCTGATTCGCGAGGTCGGTGACCACCAGATCTGGCAAGCCATCGTTATCATAGTCGGCGAAATCGACCCCCATGCCGGCGAAAGTGCGGCCGTCGCCGTCGACCGCGGTATTGCTCATCAACGCCACCTCTTCGAACGTGCCGTTGCCTTGATTGCGGTAGAGCGATTCGAGCGTGGAATCGTTGGCGATAAAAATATCCATGTGCCCGTCACGATCGTAGTCCGCAAACGCCAGACCCAGGCCTTTGCCCGGCTTGGAGATCCCCACCTTCTGCGAAACTTCTGTGAAGTGTCCGTTGCCATCGTTGTGGTAAACGAGCGGTCCGATCGGCTTGAAGAAGTCGGGGTGGCAGTAGGTCCGATATCCCTCTTTGTGCTCGCCGCACCAGACATCGTCGAAATCCCACTGTAGATAGCGAAGGACCACGAGATCGAGAAGGCCGTCGCCATCCAGGTCGATCCAGGCGGCGCTAGTGGACCAGCCACTGCCGCCCGCGCCGGATTTTTCGGTCACGTCGGTGAAAGTGCCATCCTTATTGTTATGGTAAAGCCGATTGCCTCCGTAGGCGGTGACGTAGAGGTCCTCGTATCCATCGTTATCGTAGTCGCCGACGGCCACGCCCATGCCATAGCCCATGCCTTGCAGTCCTGCCTTCTCGCTCACGTCTTCGAAAGTCCCATCGGGTTTTTGGTGGTACAGGCGATTCCAATACTGCGGCCCCGTCTTCTGCGGAACGGTGCCTTTGGGGGTCGGATCGCCAAGGGGCGCGCCGTTCACGAGGAAGATGTCCAGTCGCCCGTCATTGTCGTAATCGAAGAGCGCGACTCCGGGACCCATGGTCTCAAGGAGATATTTTCGCGAGGTGCGGGAGGATTGGTAGCGGAAGTCCAGACCTTTGGCGGCGGTAACATCGACGAAGAGGCCGGGGTTCTTTTCCGGCGCGGGGATGGGGGAGGCAGTTTCCTGCTGCGCGAGGGTCGTGTGGGTGAGCGCTATCGTTAAAGAGAAAATGAAGCAGACGATTCGTGTCGAAATTCGCAGAAGAATCCTCGGGGCGATTGGCCTGGCGTCGCAGTGGTCAGTTCTGACTGGAATTTGCGTCCGGCTCCGGGGCTGGCGGTTGAGCGGCATCCTCATTGTGATGAACTTCGAACTTCTTCAGATTCTTCTGAGAAGCTTCAGCTTCCTCATCCTTCAGCTTCTGGAAGGTGACCATGGCTTGTTGCGCTTCGGTCATACGGTGCAGGCGCCGGTAGGCGATGCCTAGTTGATACCACGACTGCTGTAGAAACTCAGGATCAGTCTCGGCCGCGGTCGCGCGCTTCAGAAAATCCAGGGCAACACTGTCGTTGCCAAGCTGCATTTCCGCTCGTCCCAAAATGTAGTCGGCGTGGTGGAGATCGGACTTTTCGCGGAGGGCCGCGTCGATAAACTCTTTGGCTTGGGCACCGTCGCCGCGCTCGACGGCAAGAACTGCCAGATTGTAGGAGGCAAGCACATTGTGCGGATCGATCGCCAGTTCGCGAGAGAATGCCGCCGCCGCATCCTTCGGCATTTGCGCATTGCGGTAAACGGAACCGAGCTCCTCGTGGAGTCCTGGCTGGACCGGTGCCAGCTTGATTGCCTCTTCATATTCGGCAATCGCATCTGGGTAGTGATCGGCTTCGGCATTGGCCTGAGCCAACACTTGGTGCACACGCCACGATTTCGGATCGGCGGTGAACATTTTGCCGTAGCTGTTCTTCGAAACCAGCAAGTGCGCCCGGCCGCGATGGTAGAGAATGTCGACATCGTTCGGCGCGAGTTTCGCTGCTTTGTCCAACGCTTCAGAAGCCTCTTCGGGCCGGTCCTTCGCCAGATCGACGACTCCCAACCACATCAAGGCCCCCGCATCCTTGGGATAGGCGGCGGCTTCTTTCTTGATGGCAACGAGCGCGGCGTCCAGTTGATTGAGTTTGTAATGGGCCACGCCAAGAAAGAGACTGGCGCCGTGGAGCCTGGGCTTCAAGGCCAACGCCTTTTCGAGACTCGCAACGGCCTCGCTGGGCTTACCCAGTTCTTCGTAGGCCAGGCCGAGGTTGAAATGGGCTTCGGCAAAAGTCGGGGCTTGCCTGGTCACGGATGAAAACCCGGCGGCCGCTTGTTCGAAATTGCCCTGGCGCATGGCCTCCGATGCCTGCTGGAAGGTCGCGCCTGCGGCGGGAGGGAGTTGAGCCTGGAGCTGCTGGGTGACGGTGCTTGCTAGGGCGAGGATGGCGAGAACGAGGATGGCGGGGCATGGTGGTGAGAATCTCAAATGGCTTGCGATGGGATTCGTCATTGGAGATCGGTCAGGGACAAGATCGAGGAACAGTTTATACCCGCGAGCGGGGTGGAGCGCAGGAGGGCGGGTTCGGGCGTGCGAACAATCCTCAGAACTGGTAGCGCAGGGTTAACTGAATGTTCCTGGCGGGATTCAGTATCGTGAAGCCGTTAAAGTTTGCATTGCCGGGAGCGCCGAACGTATTCGAGGTTATCTTACCGTCTCGCCGCCCAAAGGTATGTCGGTTGAATGCGTTGGGAATATCCACTTTAAAGGTCAAGGTGTGCGTTTCGAAGAGCTTGGTGTTCTTAATGATTGAAAAGTCCTCATTCACATAGCCCGGATTCCGCAAACTGCTGAGGAACTGCGGCAGGTTTCCGAAAACGTACCCACGCTGGTCTACGAGACTTTGGGCATTGGGATCGAGGAATGCAGCGCAATTAAAATAATTGTTCTGACTAACATGGACAACCTGATTTGCGTCTTGATAGGTTTGGTTGCTGAAAGTACCGTCGGCATTCTCCGCACACCCACTAGGCTGGACGCTGAAGGGATCAAAGTGCGAGGCATTGGGACTAAGTAAAGGTACACCGGGGATGCGACTAAAGCGGAAATTCGCCTGAAGGGGAGCTGAGCTAGCAAATTCATTGAAGAACACCGGCGTTCCGCTCTGGTATCGATGCACGCCGCTGACTTCCCATCCGCCCAATACCCGGCTGGCGACGCCGTGGTTGAGGTACTTCTTCCCCGGGCCGACCGGAAGTTCATAGATGTAACTCAGTACGAATGCGTGCCCAACATCTTGATAACTGACACTTTTTTCAGCTTTCAAGTTGCGAGGGTTCTGAGCCGCGAAGACACCGGAGTTATTTCCGGTGAAAAATGGAAACGTCGTGTCGGCATCTGTCAATGTCTTTGAATATGTATAGGAGGCTAGAAGATTGATCCCATTGCGAAAACGTCTTTCCAATTTGGCCTGGAGAGCGTTATAGGTCGACTGTCCCCTATTTTCCAGGTTCGAAGCAGTGTCGATGTCCTTGTACTGCGGGAACGGCCGCAGCAACTGGTCAACCCGCACGTCCGACCCATACAAAGGTAGGAACCAATTGGGAATTGTTACACCCAGACTGGCGAGAGTCGCCTGCCCTTCGGCACAAGCAGGGTTGCTAGGGTCGATACAATCATTCAACTTGTTACCCAAGGGGAAGTATTTGGGGTCCAAGCTGTTTACTTGCAGAAGGAGCGAGTGCAAGCGGGTGGAATGTTGGCCGATGTAGCCAATGCTGAAAATCAGATCCGGGAGGAACTGGTGCTGAATGTCCAAGCTCCAATTCTGTACCATGCCGGGGCGGCCGAAATCCGGTTGCACGAGAAAAGGACTGCCACCGTTTCCTCCATTGAGAAGGGCCGGATCTTTTGCGTCTGAAGGGGGCGGAAAGCCAGGAAATCCTTGGTCCAAACTCTGAACAGGTGCGAAGTTATCAATGGAGGTAAAGTGTGGATTCGCCTTCACTCCGCTGGTAAGTGCGTCGCCGAAATCAGAATAGCTCAGCGCGGTATAGAAGATGCCGTATCCGCCACGAAGGACGGTGCGATTTCCCCAAACGGACGGGGAGTAGGCGAATCCGATGCGCGGACCAAAGTCCTTGTAATAGGTTTTTGCGCCCGTGGCACTCGAACCGTAGATGAGCGCCCCGGGCACGCACGGCGAGATAGGAACGGCGGCGTTGCCGCAATTTGGAGCGGTGAGGTCGAGTACGGATTGGGCGCCGTGAGCTTCATGCCTCGGAGTATCGACATCGTAGCGCAGACCGAGATTAATGGTCAGATCGCGGCGCAACTTTAGATCGTCCTGCACATAGGCGGCGTAGTAATTTTGGTTCCAGCGCGGATTGAGGGAAGAGACGCTCAGTTGCTCCTCGTTGGGAAGACCTAACAGGAAACTCGCGAAGGGGTCGCCAGTCTGATTGTCATTGGGCCTAAAGGAGGTTTGAAAGGGTTGGAAAACATAACTCGGCGAAGTATTGGCGTTGTTAAACCTGGAGAACTGTGAGTGACGCCACTCGAACCCAAAACGCAGGGAGTGACGCCCCTTTGTCCAGGAAACACTGTCCGCAACAATCAGGCTGTTGGGAATGGCAATGTCCGCGTTGCCGGCACCAATGCCCGCATATCCAATGTTGAGGGGGCTACCATTAAACCTGAATTGTGGAAAATACGCGCCACTGGCACCTGAGATGCCAAGAGTCTTTTCCCAGTCTTGTCCCGTGTTGCTTTCGGCACGGCTGGGGTTGTTCAGCCGATTCAACCCCACATTGAAGTGGTTCAGAAGAGTCGGGCTCAGGGTATCGTCCCAACCCAAGCGTAAATAGTGGGAGAAACGCGACTTGAAGAAGTTGGTATCCAACGGAGGAGGAAGTCCAGGAGTTCCATTGATCTGCTCCTGATCGCGGCTGCTGTAAGAGAAAAACAGCTTGTTGTTATCGCCTACGCTGTGGTCGATTCGGAACGACGTAGTGGTATCGAAAATTGGATTGACAGAGTGGAAGAGGAAGTTATTGCCTTTCGAGTCTGTCGGGATGTTTGGATGAACTTTCAGAAAGCCAAGGACATTCTGGGCGACCGTACTTAAAGGAGTGGTGATAATGTTTCCTGCAAATGGTTTACGGCAGGTGACGCCGCCCACGGTGGTAGTTGTTAAAGGATCAAAGATCTGGCCGGATAATACGGGGTTGTTGTTGTCGCAGGGATTAAGAATGGGGCCATTTAGAGGCGCCCCAAGAAGGGCGGAAAAGTCGCCTGTCCGCTCCGCATCCGTAGGCAAGGCGGAGAGTGAGTCTGAGCCCGGGTAGTTTCGATACTGCTCCCAGGAAAAGAAAAAGAACGTTTTATTGCGGCCATCGTAAAGCTTGGGAATCAAAACCGGGCCACCCAAACTTCCACCATAGTCCTTCTGATGATCCCTCGGCTTCGGGGTAATTGGCGTAGTGTGGTTATTCGCCCATGAATTTGCGTTGAGCTTGTCGTTGCGAAAAAAGAAAAATCCGGTGCCGTGAAAAGTATTTCCGCCTGACTTGGTGGTAAAACTTTCGACGCCGCCTGAAGTGCGCCCGAACTCAGCGGGAATGGTTGAGGTTGTTACCTTGAATTCGTTCAGGGCCTCGACGGACGGAGCATTTTCATCGAAAGTGGAGCCGAGTTCCGCATGTACGATGCTGGCGCCATCGAGCAGCACTTCGGTGCTGAAGTTCTGTCCGCCGGATAATTTCGATTGGAATACTCCGTTGGAGTCGTCGGTCCCGGGCCCGGCCGCTCCTGGTGCCAGGAACACGAACGATTCCGCCGATCTCAAGTGGCTTTGCCCGGTCGCAGCCAGAGCGAGAGGCAAGTCCTGAATCTGCTTGCTGCCTACAACAGTCCCGATCTCTGAACTTTCTGTTTGCAACGACGGCGCATCCGCAACCACCGTTACAGTTTCAGTGGTATTGCCCACGGTCACAGTCACATCGAGAGATGTGACCGTATTGACCTGAATGACCACTCCTGTGCTTTCCGCGGTCTTAAATCCCCCTGCGGCCACTTTAACGTTGTACGCCCCGAGCACCATGTCCTGAATGCGGTAATCGCCGGAGGACGACGACACTGCGTTGTAAACCGTCCCCGTGTCCGCTCCAGTCACGGTGATAGTCGCGCCCGGGACAACCGCGCCCGTGCTGTCGGTGATGGTTCCGGCCAGGGATCCCCGGTCGGATTGAGCGACGGCCATGGTCGCGAACAGGGCGACGAAAACAGCGCAGGTGAGGAGTTCTTTAACGGGATTCTGGCAACGCATTCGCTTCTCCGTGGAAACATTCGTGGAAACAGTCAGGGTTCCTAGCGCGAACTGGGCGCTAGTACATTCGCATTAGCTGATGACAAGAACGAACGTTACCACGGGGCCGTCGGGGATTCCTATAATACTTCCGTATAGCTACCGCCTTGAACACCTTGAGGAGAAGGGACTTAGCTACGGAATCCCATACCTTTCGCTCTACGGAAATTCATAGCGCGGCAGTTTCGAAACTGAGAAGGCTAGTCCAGCGTGATAATTCCGCGTTGCAAAGCGGCCGTCGCGGCCTCGGTGCGGTCTTTGACGTTGAGTTTGTCGAAGACGTGACTGACGTGGAGCTTGACAGTCACTTCGGCGATGTTCAGGGCGGCGGCCACTTCTTTGTTGCCGAGACCTCTGGCGACCAGGCGGAGAACTTCGAGTTCCCGGGTGGTCAGGGAACGATGGGTTTCGCGTTGCGCCAAGAGAGGCGCTACGGCCGGATCGATGAACTGGCGGCCTGCATAGACCTCGCGAATCGCCCGCAGCAGCTCCTCTCGAACGATGCTCTTGAGAACGTAGCCGCGCGCTCCGGCTTGCATGGCGCGGTAGATTTCTTCCTCGCCGGAGTGAGTGGACAGCATGAGAATGCGAGCGTCGGGAAACTCGCGGATAATTGCGGCCGTTGCCTCGACGCCACTCATGCCGGGTAATCGAACATCCATGATGACAACGAGCGGAGAAAGCTTGCGATAAGCTTCGACTGCGGTTTCGCCGGTGCCCACCTCGGCGACCACCTCCATGTCAGGCTCGACATTGAGCGAGGCACACAGGCCCATGCGGACCATGAAGTGGTCGTCAACGACCAGAATACGTATGGGTTTTGAGGTCGGCATGTGTCGGAGCTTTGGGTTTGGCAGCAACGTCGACATCAATGCAGGTGCCACCACCAGGTTCACTGCTCACTCGCAGATCACAACCCAGAGACTGCGCCCGCTCGCGCATGTCCAGTAAGCCAAAATGGCCGTTGCTGGACAGCGCAATTTTATCCGCGGAAAACCCGCAGCCGTCGTCGGTGACCTGGAGGCGAACGGTTTCAAGATCATAACGCAGGTTCAGGACAATATGCTGGGCGTGGGCGTGCTTGATCGCATTGGTGACCGCTTCCTGGCCGATGCGAAGCAGATTCATTTCGACGGGCACGGAGAGCCGCCTTGGTTGCCCCTCCACCTGGATCTCAACCTTGACCTGAGTGCCCATGACGGACGGACCCACGGCTTGCCGCATCGCTGAAACCAGGTCACCGTTCTCCAGGAGATGACAGCGCAGATCCCATACGGAGCGGCGCGCCTCGCGCATGCTGTGCCGTGTCATGTTGCGCGCAATTGTGAGGGCCTGCTGCGCCACGCGCGGCGCTTTTTGAAAGCTATCGGAAGCCAAGTCGAGTTGCAGGGTAATGCCTGCCAGTTCCTGCTCAAGCGTGTCGTGCAGCTCTCGCGCAATGCGGTTTCTTTCTTCGAGCACAGCCCCGCTCTGGAGTTTGCGGCGGAGGACATCGATCTGCTCGTGCAGGCGGCGCCCGAAGACCACGGTCCAGAACATCAACACGAGCAATGCTCCGGCCGTAATGCCTAACAGTTCCAGGGTATGACGCAGGTTCCACCAGGAAGGAGCTTTCGACACCACGATTTCGTCAGCAGAGCGCACCAGCAGACGAATCGACTCCGGCATTTCCCAGAGGCCGCCGCTGCGCACCAGGCAGATTCCCGTGATACGCAGCTCGCTGTTCAGCGGAATGGACATCAATCGATCCGCGGAATTGCCCGCGTAGAGCGTGGCGTTGATCAGCGTCCCATTGGGATGTTGCACCAGCAGGTCGATCAGGCCATCGGAGCGCTGCTCGTGTTGCACAACCTTGGCGTCGGTGCTTACCAGAGTTCCGTCGTACCGCTCCCAATCGGCAGCGAGGTCGAGATTCACGGGTGCAGGCGGGGTCTCGTGACCCACGCGGTGAAACACGGCATCTTCAAGAAGCGGCGCCGACTCTCCAACAGTGGGGAAACCGATGACGTCCAGTTCATCCCCGGCTTCGACGCGAGTGTTCTGGCGGGTCACAACCCGTAGCCCTTTGCCTTCGCTCTGCAGGAACAAGGCTCCGCCTAGCTGCTGGTAGGAGACCACTCCCCGGACGCGCACTCGATGACCTGCGGCGGTCTGATCCGGAGAGAACCGCAACAATGAGGCAAAGGGAACTTCCTTCACCGAGGTTTCGACTTTGATGAATCTCAGTCGAGGAACATAAAACAATACGCCCACGAGCTGGCGCTGGCCGTTGAATAAGCTGCCGCACACGCCCTCGATAAGGATCTCGCTATCGATCCAGGAGGAAAAATCCTGCTCGTTCTCGATGGGGACCCGAACTTTGAATTGGCCGTTTCCGGAGGCTACGTTCATCGCCAGCGTGACCTCATGCCAGGAAGTGCGATCGATGGAGGCGGAGCGGACAATCCCGCGCACCTGCACGCGCTGGCTGTCGAGCTGGCCGTTCGCGAGTTCACTGAACGTGTAAAGGCGGGCTTGCGGCAGCGTGCCTTGGCCGATCACGCGCACCGTGCGCTCGCGGATAACCGGCGCGAATTTGCCAGGCCCAGTAATCCCTTCGATTTCGACTTCGTCACTCAACGTGTGGCGAAATACGGGGCTGTGACTGCCTTCCACATAAATTCCCGCCGTTGCATCTTGCACAAAGTAATCGGGCGCGGGAACATCATCCGTAATGTCTCCGCGAATTCGAACCGGGTAGCCCAGGGCCGCTTGATCGGGGCTGAGGCGACGAACTTGCGCCGCCGTCGTCAGGGTCGGAAGCGAGCCATGCCCTGACATGTCCTGTGCAAATGAGAGCGCCGCGCAAAGCAGCATGAAAGCTGCTGTCCAGCCAAAGCAATCCATTCCTCGTCGTAGTCGTGACCTTCGTAGTTCTGACCGCGCCATTACGGCTCCTCTGAAGATCTGCTGATGAAGACCTGGTGACTATCGAAAAACCCGATCTCGTCGTTCTTGCTGCGAATTCGCTTCACATTCAACCACATCCGTGGCGATTCCGCGAATGCCTGCGGGGACGACTTGCGAACGGATGATATATTCTCCGGCAGGCTGTCACTTTTTCCCGAGAGGCGTAGCCATGCCGAAGAATTCAACGCGCCGAACCTTTCTTCAACTCTCTGCCGTGGGACTTGCCACCACAGCCACCGCGAAGATGGCGTTAACTTCAGCGAATGAAACAGAAGGTGCGGTACCCGCGGGCGAGATCAAGGTGTGGGTTACCGATCCACAGGCTCGCTGCGCTCCGGCCCCGGCAATTTCGTGGCAAAACGCTTCGGGAGGAACCCCGGCTGCGAGAATTCTTTTGGACCCAGGCAAGAAGTTTCAAAGCATTCTGGGCTTCGGCGCCGCATTCACCGATGCCGCGTGTTACATGTTCGACCAGCTTTCCCAATCGGCTCGGGAACAGTTGCTCCACGAAATGTTTCACCCTTCCGCGATGGGCCTGAATGTATGCCGCACCTGCATGGGCGCCAGCGATTATTCCACCAAAGTTTACAGCTATGACGAAGGAGATCCCGATCCAGATTTGAAGCGTTTTTCCATCGAAAACGATCGACAGTACATTCTGCCCATGTTACGGCATGCTCGAAAGCTGAACCCTGACCTGTTTCTCTTTTCGACCCCCTGGAGCCCCCCGGGTTGGATGAAGTCTGGCGGATCGATGCTGGGAGGCGCGATGCGGAGGAGGTATCTGTCCACGTACTCACAATATTTCATTAAGTTCCTCCAGGCTTATGCTGCCGAAGGAGTGCCGGTGCAAGCCGTCACTCCGCAGAATGAAGTGGACACGGATCAGGACGGAAGAATGCCGGCGTGCATTTGGCCGCAGGAATATGAGATTGAATTCGTGAATCACCTCGGCCCGTTGCTGAAGGAGAACGGCCTCGCCACAAAGATCTGGATTCTCGACCATAACTACAACCTCTGGGGGCGGGCGACCTGCGAACTCGACGATCCCGGGGTACGCGAATTCTGCCAGGACGTTGCCTGGCACGGGTACGTGGGATCTGCGGACATGGTGAACAAGGTGCATGACGCTCACCCTGACGTCGCCATGCACTGGACCGAGGGCGGACCCGATTACACCAGCCCTGACTACCTCACCGACTGGGCGAAATGGGGACAGATCTTCACCTCGACGCTGCGCAACTGGTGTGAATCAATTACCGGCTGGAATCTCGCTCTCGACGAAAAGGGCCAGCCAAACATCGGGCCATTTCCATGCGGAGGCTTTGTGACCATTCATTCCCAGACCAAAGAGATCACGCGCAGCGGACAGTTCTGGGCATTGGCCCAGTTCTCCCGCTTCATTCGCCGGGGAGCGCGACGTTTCGACTCACAGGGCACAATACCGGATCTGGATCATGTGGGCCTGGAGAACCCGGGCGGACAACGGACACTTGTGCTGAGCAACGCCACAGTTGACCGCACGGTAACTCTGCAATTGGGGACCATGGCTACCGATGTGCACTTGAAGAAAGATTCCGTGACCACG
>Ga0209863_10000207_pt1 | contig 36949 bp, 32 predicted proteins | sample OrgsoiDNA2013046_FD_185796 | JGI IMG/M metagenome (GOLD analysis project Ga0209863, IMG submission 185796) | Permafrost soil microbial communities from the Arctic, to analyse light accelerated degradation of dissolved organic matter (DOM) -... | ecosystem: Environmental > Terrestrial > Soil >...
TGTATAGACCTTTTTGTCCGCATCATATCCGTAAACGGCGAGACCGGTTTCCTTTCCCATGGGACTGGATCCCTGGCTGTGCGAAACCAGAAAGAAGCCTCCGGGCATCCATTCAATCCGTTCGGTGCCGGTGAATTTTCCGCCCGGACCCATGGGGCCCGGTTTAATATCGCCCGCCAACTTCCAGGTGCCGGCAAAATAGGCAAGATTCTTGTGTTCCGGCCCGGACTTGGGCATTTGCGGCGGGGTCTGCGTAACTGCGAGCAGGGTAGAAAACAGCAAGACAGCGAATACAACTATGGGTGCCCGTTTCATATCGTCTCTCCTTTTTTTCAATCTCTTTTCTTCACGAAGTTCAAAAGACTTGCACGGGCTGATGCTACTCTCACCCGTAAAAGCGGTCAAACCTACAGGCCGAACATTTTCGGGACGTTACCGACCTGGGATCGCAAGAGTGGGTAGTTCCCCTTCCTCGTTGCTGGAGCGACCGTTTTTTCTTTACCTTCCTTCTTCCTTCGTAACTTTTGCTCTAATTATTCTTTACCAGAACTGCTGGTTTTCAGTGATAGACTCCGTCGCATCCGGTGCTGTTGACTTGGATTAAGCAACCAATCTTGTCGCTCGATACAAGGTGAGTCAATGAAAGCCTTGCTTCTCTCTTATTTTCTTTGCGTTTTGTTATTGCCTGGCAGCGTATCTGCCCACCAACAAGCTGATGCCTGCTCTCCACCTGACTTCAAGATAGCCAAAGAAAAGAACATGTTTTCCGAACAGCAGGAAGCATGGCTCGGCCAGATTCTTGACGAAGAGTATGTCAAGACCTACAACAAGGTCGAAGACCCGGATGGCTATCTCCAGAAGCTGGGCGAGCATATTCTGGCGCAACTGCCCGCCACCGGACGCAAATACACCTTCTACGTCATCGACTACCCGGAGAACAACGCATTTTCCCTGGGCGGATCGCAGATCTATGTCAGCCGCCAGTTAATTGCCTTCCTGAAAAGTGAAGATGAACTGGCCGGATTGCTTGGTCATGAAATCGGACACATTGCCACCCATCAGGCAGCCCTCGATACCACACGCGTTTTTCGCAAGAAGCTGGGGGTCCAGCAGGTTGGCGATCGCAATGACATTTTCGCCAAATGGAACGAGCTTATAGATCTGTGGCGCAAGAAACACGTGGTCTTCCAGGATTTTGAGCGCGAAGAATACGAGCAGCAGGTGGCGGACCGCCTTGGTCTTTATGCCATGATGCGTGCCGGCTACCATCCCGCGCAGGTTGCCGCGCTCTTTGATCGCCTCGCGGAAAATAAAGGCAAGAAGGGAAACTTCTTCACCGACCTGTTCGGCGTCACCGGTCCTGATTCCAAACGGTTACGCCTCCTGATCAATAAGGCTACTCCGCTGCCTGAAGCTTGCGTTACTCCTGTACCGGCAGATTCCCAGGATCGGTTTCAGGCCTGGCGAAACTCGGTGATCGCTGCCGATCGTGTTAAACCTGCCGAACAGGTAAGCGGCCTGATGAACAAAACGATCCTTGATCCACCGCTGCGCGGCAGCCTGGACTATATGCAGTTCAGCCCCGACGGCAAATATCTCGTCGCACAGGATGAGAGTACGGTCTTTGTCCTTGGCCGGGAACCGCTGGAAAATCTTTTCACTTTTGACGCCATGAATTCCCAGGCAATCCAGATCAAGACCGGCCGGCCAGCGGCCAACTTCGCTGCGCTGACAGACCAGGCAGTTCAATTCACACCTGATTCACAGTCGGTCGTGTTCTATGACATGGAACTGCGGGTGCAAAAGTGGGACATCGCCAGCAAGTCACGCACATCCATCCACGCGGTGACCCTTCCCGGCGAATGTATAAGGACTGCTTTGGCAAGCACCGGCGAAGTACTGGCGTGTCTCAAACAGGAGAAAGACGATTTTCGCCTTCTCCTGCTCAACGTTGCTGACAGCTCGATTATCTTCTCCAGAAAAGTTGTGCCGCCCTACTCGGCGGACGTCAATGACCTGCTGAATCAGCCATTCCGCGTTTTCCCCAATTTTTACCATCTTTATTTCACCCTGGGTTTCTCACCAGACGCGCGCTACTTCGTTCTTGGCTCCAACAAGATGACGGTTGCGTATGATCTGCAGACCCACAGTGAGATGAATGTCGGCCGCCAGGTGCGCAAATACACTACGTCACGATTTGTTTTTGTCTCTCCTCACCGGATTGTAGGAGTGGATCCCGACCATAATAACCACGCTGCAGCCATGGAATTTCCATCAGGTGATGGAACACAAGAATTCGACCTCAAGGTCAACGGCCAGAACCTGATCAATGTGACAGGTATGGAGGGCAAATTTATCGCCGCGGCGCGTGGTCCTTACCTGCTGGTGACTCCTGCTGCACGCTGGCCCATGGCAGTGATGAACCTGGAAACCAGGGATTTTCTGCTGGGATACAAGAGTCCCGGTCTTGCCATCTTTGCAGATATCATCGCGGGAGAAGAACTTGGTGGACGCGTTTCTCTCTTCGATCTTGTCAGCCGCAAAAGACTGGGAAGCATCCAACTGCCATCCAGTTTGTTGCCTCCACTTGCCGCCTCAGAATTTTCAAGTGATGGCAAGTGGTTGGCAGTTGCCGGACGCACCAGTGGCGGCCTGTGGAACGTCTCTTCCGGTGAGCGTTCCATGGATACCGGCACCTTCTCGGGCGGTTTTTTTGACAATGCCAATGACCAGATGTTCGCCATCTTTCACAAACTGGAACAGAAGCCCAAGATCGAGCGGCTCGATCCGGTCAGCCGCAAGGCTGACGATCTGTTCACCATCGAGCTGCCTGATCCGCTCAAAAAGAACGGGTCCATGCATCATTATCTCTGGCAATCTGGAAACCTCCTGTTGCAGCAACTGGACCGCGGAGAGGCTGCCAATTGCGTGAACGCCACCGAATCCGAGAAAAGGATAGACGGATGCAAATACAGGCGGCTTTGCCTGTCCTGCAAGCTCGCGGTTGAAGCCAAGGACATTCGCACCAACCAGACCATCTGGGTGCGATGGTTTGCAGAATATCTGCCCAAGTTCTTCTTCTCCAGTGCGGGCAATACAGTTACTCTGCTGTTTGAATCTCATTACAGCGTGAAGGCTGAGACCAAGGAAAACCTGGAGCTTAAGAAGCTCTTTGAATTAATGCCGGATAAGGACACGGTCAATCTGATTGAGGTCGTCAATCCGGAAACAGGAGACATGCTGGGCGCCATGCTGATGGATACCGGCGCCGTCTCTGTGATTCCCAGAGATGCTGTTTCCGCAGGAAACACGGTGCTCATGTATGACACCCAGAATCGCACGCATGTGTATTCACTGGACTCTGGTCACCAGAGAGGCAAAGTCTTGGGAAGATTCAAAGCGCTCTCTCCTCGCGGAGACAGGATGATACTGGAGAATGAAAAAGGCGAGTGCGATTTGTATAGCACTGACACTTTGCAACCGTTGCAGCACTTTACCTTTCCAACGCGTCTGGTGCGGGCTGACTTCTCTTCAGACGGGACGCTGCTGGTTTTAACAGCGGACCAGACTGTCTATCAATTTCGCACGCCAGAAATGGCCGAGGCCCAGCGGTGAAATAGTCCATCTCGACTTTCAACGTCGGACTATTTTCGCGCTTGTGGAGTAACCGCTATCATGATCTGCTGAACGATCAGGGACAACCTATGCGAAAACTCATTGTCTTCAACAACATCACTCTCGACGGCTACTTCACAGACGCTCGCGGCGACATGAGCTGGGCGTACCGCCACGATCCTGAATGGCTGGAGTTTGTGCAAGGCAATGCCAGCGGTGGTGGCGATTTGCTCTTCGGCAGAAAAACTTACGATCTCATGGCCACCTACTGGCCAACACCCATGGCCATCAAGAATGATCCCGTGGTTGCAGGACAGATGAACAAGCTTCCCAAGATCGTCTTCTCGCGCACCATGCAGCAAGCGTCATGGCAGAACACCAGAGTCGTCAAAGGCGACATCGCCGCAGAAATACGCAAGATGAAAGCGGCCGACGGTCCGGGCATGGCGATCTTCGGTAGCGGCGAGATCGTTTCCCAATTCGCTGAAGCCGGCCTGATTGATGAATACCAGATCGCTATCCATCCCATTATTCTCGGCGCCGGTCGCACCATGTTTGAGGGTCTCAGCAGAAAGGTCGCACTCAAGGCTACAAAAACACGTTCTTTCGCTAATGGAATTGTGTTCGTCTGTTATCAGCCCGTTGCCTGAACACTCTCCAAGAACCGCGCCTCCGTGTCTCCGTGGTGCAAGGGTTCTTGTCAGGAGCCTCAGGTTCTTACTCGTCCCGCAGCGTATTGATCGGGTCCACTTGCGTCGCACGATACGCAGGCAACACTGTGGCAAGCAGCGCCACGGCGGCTAGCAACAGGGAAACTGCCAGAATGGTAACGGGATCACGCGTTGAGACACCGAACACCAGGCTGGCAAGAACGCGTCCCACCAGAAGCGCGCCGGTGACGCCAATTGCAAGTCCAAGCAATGCCGGTTTCATTCCTTCCCCCACGATCAGCCTTAGAACGTGATGAGTCTGTGCTCCTAGCGCCATGCGAATGCCAATCTCACGAATGCGCCGGCGCACGGTATAAGCAAGCACGCTGTAAATGCCCATGGTGGCCAGCAGCAGGGCAATGATAGCGAAGGTTTGCAGCATGAACATATTGAACCGTTGCGGAGCCAGCGAATTCGCCATGAACGTGTCCAGAGTCATCAAGCGCATGATGGGCTGATTGGGAGCGCCCTCATGAACCACCCGGCTGATGGCAGCGGACAAGTCAGCGGGATTGGCAGTGGTGCGCACGACAACATCCAGGCCAAATGAGCCCCAGTCCTGGGTTGACCCTACATGAGCCTGTTCGAGCGGCATATAAATTATAGAGTTGGCATCGCTCTGCGTCAGGCCATCGAGCTTCACATCGCCAATCACTCCCACAACTTCGCGCAGATGTCCCGGCAGGAATGTTAAAGTGAGCCGCTTGCCAATTGGGTTTTCGCCCGGCCAGAATCGGCTGGCCATCGCTTCACTCACGATGATCACTTGCGGATGATCAGCCGTGTCTGCTTCAGTAAAATCGCGGCCGCGCACTACAGGAATTCTCATCGACTTTAGATAACCAATGGTAGCGACGCGCACATCCACTTCCGGCTGCTCCGCCATTGGCACCGCCGGGCGGCCTTCAATGGCAATGGGTTGATGAGAGCCGCCGTTAAAAGGGAGATCGTCCGTAGCGCCGGCGCGTTCAACTCCAGGCAGCGCCTCAATTTTTTTGAGCAATTGCTTCCAGAAGATGAATTCCTCGTTCGGAGACTTGTATGCAGTGCGCTGAAGCGGCAGGGAGAAGGTCAGCACGTTGTGCGCGTCAAACCCCGGGTTCAGGCTGCGCAGGTGCGCAAGGCTTCTCATCATCAGCCCGGCGCCGGTCAGGAGTATGAGTGACAATGCCACTTCGCACACCACCAGAATGGATCGTGTGCGGCTTCCACCGGAGTCGGCCACGCGTCCAGTGCTCTGTTTCAGAGTCTCGTTCACGTTGGCCTTGCTGAGTCGCCAGGCCGGAACCACACCTGCAATGATTCCAGTCAGCAGGGAAAGCCCCAGAGTAAACAGAAGCACCTGCGCGTCCAAAGAGACTTCAACACCTTTGGGTAACTGGTCACCCAGAAACTTGATGATGAATTGAATGCCGTAATGGGCCAGCGCCATGCCGGCCAGTCCGCCGCCCACGGCCAGAATAATGGTCTCACACATCAGTTGCTGAATCAGCCGCAACCGGCTGGCGCCCAGAGCTGAACGGATCGCGATTTCCTTCCCTCTGGCCAGGGCCCTGGCCAGCAGAAGGTTGGCAACGTTGGCGCAGGCAATCAGCAGAACAAATCCAACCGCGCCCAGCAGGACCAGCAACGACGGTTTTACGTCGCTGACAACATCTTCACTGAGCGGGACCACCAGCGCGCCCCAGTCCTTATCGTCTTCAGGATATTGGCGCGCCAGCCGGTCAGAGATTGTCGTCATCTCGGCTTGCGCCTGCTTGATGCTTACGCCGGGCTTCAGCCGTGCCTGCACGGTGGAATGGTGTTCGCCACGCACGGCTGCTTCTTTGGGCGTCCATACCAGCGGAGTCCATAGTTGTGCGTACTCAGGTTGGACAACCAGCGGCCCCATCACGCCGACCACCGTATATGGCTCGTTGTTCAATATGATCGTTCTATTCACAATCGAGCGATCGGCGCCAAACCGGCTCTGCCACAACGCATAAGTCAGTACCACTTCATGGTTCTTGCCGTCCGAATCCTCGCCAGGCAGAAACGTCCGCCCCAGCAGAGGTTCCGCGCCCAGCACGGAGAAGAACGACGCAGTCACCGCGGATCCCTGAACAAACTCCGGCCTGCCGCCACCGGTCAAGGTCATGCTCGCGCCACTGGAGATTGCCATGTCCTCGAACACGCTGTTCTGTTGTTTCCAGTCAATGTAGTTGGCAGCTGATACGGAGAAAATTGGTATCCCGGGAAAACTCTTCGCTGGAGGAACATGCCATACATGCACCAGCTTTGCTGGATCGCGAAAGGGAAGTGGCCTCAGGAGTACAGCGTTCACCACGCTGAAGATGGCCGTGTTCGCTCCAATGCCCAGTGCAAGAACCAGCACAGCTACGGCGGCAAAACCCGGGCTCTTACGCAACATGCGGAAACCGTATTTCAGGTCTTGGATCACTCTATTCATTGGCGGCGCCTCCACCCGAATTGTAGGGATTTTAGCTTAATAGGCAAGTCTTATACCAACGAGCAAGCGGAGGAACTTATTGATATAAAGAGGCTTAGGTGCGCCTTGAGATGGTCTGCTTACTCGATACTGTTCGCATCCGCACACGGGGAGTTCAGATCCGCGCAGTGGCGCGCTGTCGAGCGCAGCCAGCCTTGGCTAGGAATTTGAATTAGTTGTACGAGTTCTTGGTAGCGCAGACTGTTTGCAAGAATGCTGAAACGTCCTAATCCAGAGCTGCACTATAATGTGTGGCTTCTGGAGGACGCTCCAAATGAGGACATTAATCGTCTTTATATTGTTGTCGTGCGCGGCTTTGGCGGAGGATCAAATAGATCGTCTCAATGCCAAATATCTCAAGAAGCAGGTAACCGTAAGCAGTGCTGCATTCTTTAGGGCGATAAATTTATTCAAGATCCCGCATACCAATTCCTGCCAGACTCCTACAAGGGAAGGCCTGCAACGGTAATAGCGATTCAGCCGATTGCAAATTCTGCGCCGGAGAAGGTTAATGCCCTGGGCGAATTAGTAGCCTCGAAGATGCCAGCACGGTTCGATGTAATAGTCAGATTCGATGACGGTTATACCGCTATCATCAAAATGGAAACGGAGTCGAGCATGGCCTTCGATGTTAAGCTTCCTGAGGAAGTTGCACTAGAGCGGGAAGTAGAGGGCATCAAGAGTTCAAGGGCAAATAGACTAACCGGGAAATTTGTATTTGCTGTAGCAAGGTCGAAAGTGTATAGCCCAGACGCCACCCGGCAGGAAATGAATGACTCACATAGAATCGGCGTTCCTCTCCTTGAGCCGCTAAAGATCTCATCCGCAAAGTGGGACAGGGATTCAGGTTGTGTTTTGGCCAAGTTGGAAATTCCTAACGGCTTTGGATTGGCGCTGATTCCTCTTGAAGATCGCCAGCAGTGCGATGGCGGTGAGTTTGTTATGGATGTGCCTCGGTATCTTACGGCAGCCGAAAAGACCGCAATAAAGCGACAGCAGCCAGTTCGCGGAATGAGTGAAGTGGCTCTCTGGTATGCCATTGGCTACCCAGAAAAGGAAAATGATTACGGGCGCGCTGGCAAACAGCTTGTTTACCCAGGCAATATTTTGATCTACGTTAACACTCAAGGTGTTGTCGAAGACATTCAGCGAATGAGTCGCTGATTGGTTAAACAAATCAGGCCAGGTTTCCCTCCGCCCCGTGGCAGAGCCGGAAAGCCTGGCCTGCTTCAATGCTTCACCGCTTACGGCCCCGCCGTTCATTGCGGATTGCTTCCGTTCGCCGGCTGCACCGGAACGCTGGCTGTCACCGCGGGCGCCGTCTCAGACTTGATCTTCACCGTCGAGAGAATGCGCTCGAGCTTGTCCAACTGGTCCTGGTGGTCAACCGCTTTGGTGGTGTCGAGTGAATCTTCCACCGCCAGCGCGAATTCGTAGCAGACACCGGACTTGCTCTCCGTCTTGTCGTCCAACTGGGCGCCTTCGAAGTGATGGTAGTAGCGGGCGTCCGTGCGCTCGGTTACGTTTTCTGCCCGCGTAAAGTCCAGGCCGTTCGTGCTCAGCTTGGACGGTGCCAGCACATCAGTTGAATCTACCGGCAGATTGCTGCCGACATCGGAAACTCCCGGCTCGGCAAACTTGCTGCACTCGTCTGACGTCAGGTTCTTGTTGATGCGTATATCGAACATGGACGACGTTACGCCTCCCGGTAACTCCAGTGAAGTCACGTTCACGCCACCGGGCTGGACAAAGTTCATCGGCAGCCGAGTTTCGAGGCTCGCGTCGTTCTTTGCTTTATCACCCGTGGTGAGCGTGAACTTCCGCGGATAGCGCAGCGAAATTCCGTTTGTGTTGTCAGCGTAGATCACAGTCGACGGCTTCTTCACTACGGCCTTCTTTTTGGCCACCACTTCGGGTGTCGAGCTGGCGACCGGTGTGGGTTGCGCGGAGGCCACGCTTGGCTGTGAGCTCTGGTTCTGGGACGTCTGCGCCGGCTGTTTGTCTTTCTCTTTTGAGGAACATCCGTCCAGGGCGATAGCAAATCCGATTGCCAGCACTCCGGAGAGTACGGTGGTCAGTGGCAGTCCGATGATCATCGTGTTGCGAATTGATTTCACGATGCTGGGGCTGGTGGGGTTGATTTCTGTTGTTTCTGCTTTTGCGATGCCTGCTTCTATCTTTTTCATGTTGGTCACCTCTTGGCTGCTCTTGCAGCACCCTGCCTAAGTGCAAAGGTGAGACCAAACATAGAAGCACTGATTCTGCGCGACTTACGCGATGCTAGAGCAAGACGGACCGTGGCGGGGAGAAGACATTGTGTGTTCGCGCTGACACGGAGCGGACGTCCTGACGGTACGTGCGTTTATGGAGACCAACCAAAACATCTGATTCCCTTGCTGCTAGCGCAACTTTTTGTGGAATTTCGTGTTTACTCGTAGAAGAATCTCGGCTGGGATCAGAACCGAAGGTCCTCAAGGAGGTAGCTGTCGATGCGAAATCGGCTTTTCACGTTAGCATATGGAGTTTTGCTCATGCTCGGAATGGCCGGTACTTCCATAGCTCAGGCCAATGAGGGACAGCAGCCCTCAGCGCGTCATCAGCTTCAGCATATCCATACGCCGCAATCAATCGATCAGGAACTTGCTCGCCTTACGAAAGATCTGGAGTTGACTCCGCAACAGCAGCAGCAGGTCCGGCCTCTGCTTGTGGAGCACCATGATAGGATTCAGGCGCTGCTCGATAAGAATCCGAAAGCTTCGCGGCAGGAACTTGGTCCGCAAATTCACGCAATCAGCGACGAAACGCACCATAAGATTCATGCTCTGCTTACCAACCACCAGAAGGAATTGGAAGAGGCGATGCAGCAACGTGAGCATAATGGTCAAGAAAACAGGCGATCTGCTCCGCCTGCGGCAGCGTCGCCACAGCCACCTCCTTCGGCCTCTTGATATATCTGGAATCCCGGCCGTGCCTCAGGTTCTTTCCTTAATTCACCTTCTTCCACGCCAGGTCCTCGTTGTTTCTGCGATCAATCAGCGAATCAACTTTGCCGTCAGCCCCGTAGTGAAATAGCCGCCGGCCTTCCACTCCTTTGAGAAAGAAAACATCGGGAGCTTCCGGCAGTAATTGATTCTTCGGCCGGCCTGCACGCTGGGCAAAGAGCTTCCCGCCCTCGGAACTCACGGTGATGGTGCTGTCACCCAGTTGATACGTCCCCACGAAGTCCGGAAACTTCTTCGGATCGTAATTGCCTTCTGCCGGGTCTTCGTAGTAGCGCAGCACCTGCGCGGCAATGATCTGCCATTGTCCATTGCGATGCATCCACGTATCGGTTTCGTGATAACGCGCGGTCATTTTCTGTCCAAAGACGATTTCCGTTTCATCCTGTTCATAGCTCAGTACCGCCACGTCGCCTTCAATGTGGCTCTTTGCGTTCATTACTTTGATGGTTCCCAAATATCCTTTGGGGAGGGGCTGTATGTCATCGACCAGTGCTTTTTTGTCCATGCTCCGGCCTTTCTCGTCAAAGAACATGGCATCATCAGCAAAATACTTTTTCCATGGCTCCTTGTTGCCGGGCGCAACTGCGTCGACAAGTTCCTGTGTGCGGCGGACGAGTTCGTCTTGCGTAATTTTATCGTCAGTATTTGAACGGGAATTTGCGCGTGAATTCGACGTCGAAACCAGTGTTGCGAGCGCCACCAGAGCGAGAAGAGCCTTTTTCACCCTTGAACTCCTTGGAGAATCGATTCTCGAGATCATTGAGTGATGGACGTACCAGCGGCGTATTTGATAGCTGTCATCCGTCAATTGCCATCAGGCCACCAGTTCCTCTGGTGTTTCGGCTTCAACCGGAGTCTCATTCACCAAAACGTCATGTAGCTTGGTCTCATTCAGCTCTCCGCACCATTTGGCTACCACAACCGTCGCCACTCCGTTGCCGATGAGGTTGGTGATAGCGCGCGCCTCTGACATGAAGCGATCGATTCCCAGGATCAGTGCAACGCCTGCAACCGGAACCGTACCGACTGCGGAAAGAGTCGCGGCCAGAACAATAAAGCCGCTTCCAGTAACGCCGGCCGCGCCTTTCGATGTCAGCAAAAGAATTCCCAGCAACGTCAGTCTGTGTGTCCAATCCAACTGCGTGTTCGTAGCCTGGGCAATGAAGATCGCTGCCATGGTGAGGTAGATGGAAGTTCCATCCAGGTTGAAAGAGTAGCCCGCCGGCACCACCAGTCCGACCACTGATTTGTGAGCGCCCAGGTTTTCCAGCTTGGCCATCAGCCGCGGTAAAGCAGCTTCAGAGGAGGACGTTCCTAGCACGATGAACAGCTCTTCCTTGATGTATTTCAGGAATCGCCAGATGCTGAAACCATGCACGCGCGCCACAATGCCCAGGACGACGAAAACAAAGATCACGCAAGTGGAATAAAAGCAGATCATCAGCTTGCCCAGCTGCGCCAGGGAACCCAGTCCGTAGGCGCCGATGGTGAATGCCATGGCGCCGAAGGCGCCAATGGGCGCCACTCTCATGATAATACTCACAATTCGAAACAGAATGTGTGACACCTGTTGAATGAAGGCGTAGACTGCCTTGCCACGTTCTCCCACCGCATGCAGCGCAAATCCGAACAGCACGGCAAAGAACAGGACTTGAAGGATTTCACCGCGGGCGAACGCGCCAATGATTGTGTCCGGTATCACGTCCAGTAGAAATTCCGTGGTGGTGTGGAGTTTCCCCGGGGCAGTGTATTGGGCCACGGCTTTGGCATCCAGCGTTGCCGGATTCACGTTCATGCCTGTGCCGGGATGGACCAGCGTGACAATGGTCAGTCCAATGATGAGAGCGAGTGTGCTGAGAACTTCAAAGTACAGGATGGCAAGAGCGCCGGTTTTGCCCACGGCCTTCATGGATTCCATGCCGGCGATGCCCAGCACCACGGTGCAGAAGATGATGGGAGCAATCATCATCTTGATCAGTTTGATGAAGCCATCGCCCAAGGGCTTCATGGCTGCGCCGGAGTGCGGATAAAAATATCCCAGGGCGGCGCCAAGCAGAATCGCAACCAGGACCTGAAAATAAAGACTCTTATAAAAAGAGCGACCACCCATGCCTGCCTCCTGAACCGCACCACGTAGATAGAGCCTGTCCGCGAGAATAGTCCTTCAGGCCCGATTTCGCCACTAGATTCCTGCTTAGACTCCTGGAGTGTCTCAAAAAGCGTAGACGGCAGACTGTCAAATCCTGCGGTTTGATTTAAGCTGACAATCGCCATGGCATCCCCGAAAGCCTTAAAAAAGAACTTTGACGCTTTTCTAGAGCGAGGTGGTGATCGCCTGAACTGGACCATTGTCCGCGTACCTGTGGATGTGGCAAAGGTGTGGGGCAAGCGCGGACAACTGAAAGTCAACGGAGAGATCAACGGCTTCGCCTTTCGCACCTCTCTCTTTCCCACCGGCACGGGCCAACACGTTCTTATGATCAATAAGAAGATGCTGGCCGGCGGCAAATCGCAACTGGGAATGAAGGCGCATTTTGTCCTGCAACCTGATCTTGCTCCGCGAAAAGTGGAAGTTTCCAAAGACCTTACACGCGTGTTGCAGCAATCCAAACGCCTGAGCAAGTTTTACGATTCGTTCAGCTATTCCATGCGGCAATACATGGCGAGATGGGTGCAGGAAGGTAAGAAGGCGGAGACGCGCCAGCGACGCGCGGAAGAGCTGGCGGAGCGCCTGATGTTGACGATGGAAGCGGAGCGTGAGCTGCCGCCCATTCTTCAGATAGAGTTCAATCGTAATCCCAAAGCCCGTGCAGGCTGGGAGAAGATGCCGCCCGGCCATCGCCGTTCCCATCTGATGGGCATCTTTTATTACAAGACACCCGAGGCGCGCGGACGACGCGTTGCCAAAGCCCTTCAGGAGATGGTAGCGTACGCGGAGAAAAAGAAAAGCCAGCCAGCCGAGGAAGAAGCTGAGGACTGACCGGCCCTTTCAACATCTTCTACACCGCTACGGCACCGGGAACGTGCTCGCCGTCATGCATTTCAATCATTTTCGCGTTTACCCATTGCTGAAAATCTGATTTGCTCACGTTGTTGCCAGGGCAGCCTTTATGCGTGGTCAGCGGATCTTCGCGGTGCAGGTGCATGGCCATGGGATCCAGTCCCACCAGGCAATGCAGCGTAGCCAAAGCTAAGATTGCATTTTGCCTTACGCCTTCACTCAGTGGTTCCACTGAGTAGTCACCCACCAGTTCAACGCCCCAGGAAATGGCATTCCATGAAGGTGCATGCACGCCCTGGAGGTTCAGAGGGGTAAAGGCCCAGATCAGGTCGTCGGCAATAAAAAGATGCGATCCACCCGACCATTTCTGTATGTCGCGATAGTAATGCTCCAGGGACTGCATACGCGTTTGTCCGGACACGCTGTGCCAGTCGCCCAGCCTGGGTACAGCCGTGTTATGAAGCACTACAAATTGCGGCTTCCATGCCCCAAATGTAATCGTCTTTGCATAGGCATCAAAGTCTTCAGCGCTAAAACCCTTCCCGACTATGCCTTTCCATTTTGACGGCATTGCAGACATTCCTGTTGACGACATCGCAAACTCCTTCGCTCCAAACTTACCGCAGGGAGCCCTGCTACTTTAAACGCGAAAGCGGTTCAGTTCCCTGTACTGCGCCCCACGCCCTGCCCAAACGTCAGTACAAAACGTGGTACTGATCTGCACATTTGTGCCCCACACTTAGTACTAAGGTCATTTGCGGGCGTGTGTGAGTTTCTCAAAATGAAATTCGGGCCTTACCGTCGCGATCGAGCTTGAGCTGAGTGAAAAACCTGCCTTCCTCACGTGCTTCACCTGATGGTGCGTGACTGCCATCACAGATTAAATGTGACATCAGAGAGAGAATTTTCCCTTGAGAGAAGCTACGTTGACTCAATCCCCTCCCAGCTTCTCCGTCATTCATCCGAGAAGGAAGGTTGGTTCGCCGGTGAAGAAAGTTTTCTCCGCGCTTCTGGTATCTCAAGATCCGCTTCCACTGGATTCCATTGGAAAGGTCTTTGACGATCATGGCGTCGCGCTGCATCTGGTCCGCAGCGCCGCTGAGGTCGAGCATCTGGTGCGCTCCAGCAGATTTGACCTGGTTGTCTGCGATTACGACACGCCAGGTATCCCTGAACTGTCATGCCTTAGCCGGGAAACAAAGTGGCGTGGCATTTCCATGGTAATTGCACGTGGAACGTCCGTCCGCGATTTAAGCGGCAAGAAAGTGCATTTCACACTAAACAAGCCTGCAACGGCAGACCTCTTAACCAGAGGACTCAGGGCCGCGTACAGCACCATGGCCAGCCAGCGCTTCGCCGCTTACCGGCACACCGTAGCACTCAGGCCGGTTGCGGGAACGCTTCTTCATCGCGGATCGCAATGGGCGCTGGGACCGGCCGTAATTTCTGATATCAGCCAAACCGGCCTTTGCCTCAAGGCTCCTGAATCCCTTCCGGCAAATGGCCTGATTAGCGTGAATTTTCCCTTGCCGGACACTCAGGAGCATGTCCACGTGCTTGGCACCATTGTCTGGTCCAGTCCAGATGGCAAGGCGGGAGTGAAATTCAATCACATTTCCGCCAAGGAACAGAAGCTGCTGCAGGAACGGCTGCGTGCCCGGCTGCCCTGGCATAACGACCTGTTCATTCCCGAATAATTTCTTCTTCACGTCCTTCCTGGTTGCGGATGTTACCCTAGTCCCTTGCATGCGAGGGAGGGGTTTGCGTAGCTTCATCCTGAAGACCTGCGCATTCTGCAAGGAGAGCCAAATGGAAACTGCGAATGTCCAGCGTCAACTTCTGCGTCACACACTTGCAACCATGGCCTACCGCTCAGCCAAATCAGTGCGTGACGCCCCGGAATCCTTCGGTTCATTCAGCAGCGGAGATAAGGGACGAACGCCGGCGCAGATCCTCGCCCACATGGGCGACCTGATGGATTGGGGGCTGTCAATCGCGAAAGGCGCGCAATCGTGGCATGACTCTACGCCACTTCCGTGGAGCCAGGAGGTGGAGCGCTATTTTGCCGCCGTAAAGGCCTTTGATGATTATCTTGCCGGCGATGGTCCGCTGGCCGCGTCGCCGGAGAAGCTGTTTCAGGGGCCGATTGCAGACGCGCTGAACCATACCGGCCAGATCAACATGCTGCGGCGCATGGCCGGCTGCCCGGTGCGGGCTGAGAACTACTACCGCGCGGATATTTCTGCCGGCTGCGCTGGTGCTGACCAATCCAAGCCGGGACGCGAATTCTAGCCGCAAGTTCGGCGAGGATACCCGGCGATCCTTATCTTTAATTGCCCTCCGGCTCGCGTAACTTTGGTCTTATTACCGCGTATTAATAAAGCGATTTATCCCGCTTCATGACGGACTTTCACAGTCTTTATCAGCAACACGCGCCGCAGGTACACCGCTTTGTGCTGTTCCTTTGCGGTGATTCGGCGCTTGCTGATGACATTACGTCTGACACATTCGTGCGCGCCTGGACCGCTCGCGGAAAGATCCGTGAAGCGACTGTTAAATCGTACTTATTCACCATTGCCCGCAATCTTTATCGCGATCATCTTCGCCGCAACAAGCGTTTGACTGAACTGGAAGACACCATCCCTGATTCCAGCCCCGGCCTTCAGGTACGTACGGAACATAAAGCTGAACTGGCGGCCGTGATGGACGCACTAAGCACATTATCTGAAGTCGACCGTGCCGCGCTGCTGATGCGCGTACAGGAAGACATGCCCTACGAAGAAATCGCCCACACGCTCCAATTACCGGTGACCACCGTGAAGGTCAAAGTACACCGCGCGCGCCTGAAGCTGATGCGGGTACGAGGCGCGTTCAAAGAGGTGAATCCATGAATATTACCCAAGACGTCATCATTGACTTGCTGCCGGCCTATTTTTCCGGTGAGGCCAGCACGGCTACCTGCGCGCTGGTAGAGGAATATTTCCAGGCGCATCCTGAATTTGAGAAGGCGGCACGAGCCACGGGAACAACGTTGGAATCGCTATCGCCTGCTCTTTCCTCGCGCCACGACGAAGAAGAGAAGATCGCGCTGGAGAGGACGCGGCGTCTGGTGCAGACGCGCGCGTCATTTTTCTGGCTGGCGCTTCTCTATAGCTTTATCCCGTTCATCTTCACTTTCCGCGACCACAAAATCGTGTGGCTTACGTTTGAGCGTTCGCGCGTGGTGGGCATACTGTTTCTGGTGCTGGCGGTATTCTTCTGGGCAGGTTACCTCTTCATGCGGCGCATGCGCGAGCCCATGAAAAAGCGCAATGTCTTTCTCTTTATCGCTGTTCTTTACACGGCACTGCTTGGTCTGTTCAAGATTGAAGATCACCGCGTGGTCTGGATCATGTTCAGCCCGTCAGTGATCCCGGGCTTCGTCTTCCTTGATGTCGCTTTAGCCATGTGGGTCGGCTACTTCGTGCTGCGATATAAAGAGAAGAAGAAAGATCTTTAATTCGAGACCCTAACCGTTTGCTTATGGAGTGGTGGTCACTTCACCGATATTTGCGACGGTGTCGCCTTTTTTCATGGAAGGCACGCCGCAGATATAGAGCACCACGCCGGCAACGGGCGCCTTGGCTTCCTGGATGACCTTGCCGAAGTAATCAGTGATATAGCCAACTTTCATGCCTGCATCCACGTAGGTCCCGCGCTCCACCGTGGGATAGAAGATTCCATCCTGATCACTGGCAATGGTGTCCACCTTGCTGAAGAAAACGGGGTGCTCAACGTTGATGGGTGTGCCGGGTAACATCTTGAGGTAACGCATCACACTCAGCGTTCCGTTCACCAGAGCCGCTACATCATCCGGCCGAACCGTTCCGGAATAGCCCGCTTCAACGGCGATGGCCGGTTTTCCGCGCGTGTTTGCCGTGTTGTCCAGATAGCGCGACGCGGCTGGATCTTTGGGACGATCGCTCCACACAATCACGTGATCAAGGCCAAAGGACATCACCATGTCATGCGTGGTGGCGTCCTGCTTCGCGTTGCCGGACTTGGGCCAATAAGCGTAGGGGCGCAGATTTTCGTCCAGGTCGCCGCCGTGATAGTCAATGAGATAGTCGCACCGCTCCACCACCTGTTTGGTGATCGCGTAAGAGACGCGATCCGTTTGCGTACCTTCCGCGTTGCCGGGATAGAAACGGTTCATGCTCTTGCCATCGATGGGATTTACATGCGGCACTTTCTGCAGGAATGACGGGACATTTACCAGAGGCAGAACAATGACCGTCCCGGAGATCTGCGAAACATCCAGAGTCTGGATCAGCTTCTCCAAAGCGATGATTGACGCATATTCCGTGCCATGCGACCCCGAAACGAGGGCCAGCACCGGCCCGGGCTTTGTCCCCTGAAAGACCGCGACCGGAACGGAGGCTGCTGCGTCACCGTGTGCCGCCACCTCGATCATGCCGAGAGCTTTTTGGCCGGGAGCGGCTGTTGCTGTACCCACCGTGAAACTCTGTTGTGAAAAAGCGATTGTGCTGAACAGCAGGCAGGTTGAGAGCAGAATGAAAGAGCGTTTCATGGCGAGAAGAAGTATAGGCCATCGCCTACTGCTCTCGCTTGTATATCTTTATCGGCACGCCAGTCCGCGGACGCAGCGTGACGGAGGCATCCAGCTTCATCTTTGCCGGATCCATGGCTAGCTCAAGGCGGAAGCGTTGCAGGACCATCGCCAGGACCACCAGAATTTCTGTCATCGCAAAATTCAGGCCGATACAGGTGCGTGGCCCAAGTCCGAAGGGAAGATAAGCGCCGCGCATCCGTCCGACCGTCCGCTCCGGCAGAAACCGTTCCGGATCAAACTTGTCTGGATCACTCCACCATTTGGGATGGCGATGCGTTACGTAAGGGAAGATCAGAATCTCAGAACCGCCAGGAATCTTGAACCCGCCAATATCGTCATCTCCAATTGCCGTCCGTGATAGCACCCAGACTGGCGGGTAAAGCCGCATGGTTTCTTCCGCAACGCTACGCGTGTAGCGGAGGCGGGAAAGATCTTCATAGGCCGGCGCCCGCCCGTTGAGGAAGTTCAGCTCATTCGCCATGCGTTCCGCTACTCCGGGATTGCTTCCAATCAAGAACAGGGCCCATGCCAAAACCAGGGTTGTGGTTTCGTGTCCGGCGGTGAGGAGCGTTGCCATTTCGTCCCGCAATTGTTTTGCGGACATCGGATCGCCATCTTCGTCGCGCGCGTCCATCAACATGCTGAGAAGATCGTTCACATGGACGGATGATTTCCGCCGCTCATCCACCATACGATCCAGAATGGCATGGAAGTTCGCCAGCGATCGTTGATGCCGCAGGTTTTTGCGCGTCGGCAACTGCTGCGGCACGCGGACAATGGACCATGCGCGATCCACTGTGTAATCGCGTCCCACGTCCAGCGTGTCCTTAATGACAGCGATGTCAGATTCCAGATTGGTGCTGAACAGCGCCTCGCTCACAATATTGAGCGTAAGCCGCATGAGGTAGGGAAGCACATCAAAAGCTTCGCCTGTGGCAGCCAGTACCTCCCATTGATCCATCACAGTAGCCGCATGTTTTTCCATGATGCGTACAAAGCCGGAGATCTGCGTACTGTGAAATGCCGGTTGCGTCATCTTGCGCTGGCGCTGCCAGAAAGCGCCGTCGCTGGTGAGCAGACCTTCGCCCAGTGAAAGCTTCAGGATGCGGTAGTCGCGACCTTTGCGGTAATTGGCTGCATTGGTCTGCAAGACCTGCTGGATGTGGTCAGGATGGCTGAGCTGGTGCGTGATCCAGAGCCCGCGATAGCGGACGATGTCCCCGAATTTCAAGGCATGTTTCAGAAATCCGGCCAGCGGGTCTTTGCGAAATTCCGGCGCGTCAGAAAAAAATGACAGCATGCCGGGACCGGGCGCGTTAGGAAGATGAGAATAAGAAGAAGCCACGACTCTATTGATTTTACTGCATCAGTGACTTGTCCCTTCGCGAGCCCGAAGCAACAAGGCTCTCGAACCTAGCCATCATGAATGATTTAGAAGCGGGTTGGAGCGCAGCGACATAAACAGTGTCCGTTCGCGAACACTGCCACCCATAATCGGGCACACAAATTCTTTTTAGGCTCTCATAAACCTTCGATCGCTTTTGAGATTCAACCACTTACAAACATGAAACGTTTGGCACCGCAGATGCGTATACATGAGTGAGAAAGCTGGCTTTTCGCGTTAACAATTAAGAGATTGTTGTTAACCGGCAGGCCAGATTGGGAGTCTAAGATGTTTGAAGGTAGAAATAATCAGGTACTTGATAGCTTTTATTTTCGTGTCAGCGCTCTGGTAATAGCTTTTTCCGCATGGCTGGGTGCCGGCTACGTTCTTCTGGCGTGGGCAAGCTAACCCGCCAAGTATTGGGCTTAAAACCGCAGTTTTCCAGGTTCTGATTGTTCTTTGATCTGCCGGTTACGTATCCGGGGCAACGGTTGAATTGCAGTCAGCTGAAAGCGATTGTGGGCGTTGGTGCAAGTGTACAACCGAGGCGGCCACGCAGAGACTGTCCTCGCGTCTCCATCGTGACTTGCTCCGGCGCCCACATAGCTTTCAGAATGATTTAAGCTGTCCGTGCTTGGCTTTCCATTACATACTCTTTCATAAACCCTACGGCGTGGTTACGCAGTTTTCCGGCGAGGGCCAGACTTTGCGTGATTACATTGACGTGAAAGATGTTTATCCCGTGGGCCGTCTCGATCACGATAGTGAAGGCCTGCTCTTTCTCACCGATGACGGCGTACTCCAGCACCGGTTGATCGATCCCAAATTTGCGCATCCCCGCACATATTGGGTCCAGGTGGAAGGCCTGCCTGACGAGAAAGCTCTCAGCCAGCTTGGGGAAGGTGTGATCGTGCAGGGAATACCCACGCGGCCAGCCAAGGTCAAACTCCTGGAGCACGAGCCATTGCTGCCACCGCGTAATCCACCCATTCGTTTTCGCAAAACAGTACCAACATCATGGATCGAGTTGACGCTTACGGAAGGTCGTAACCGGCAGGTGCGGCGAATGACGGCGGCGGCCGGCCATCCCACATTGCGATTGGTTCGCGTGGCGATAGGCGGGTTACGTCTTGAAGGAATAAAGCCCGGAGAGTGGCGCAATCTGAGCGAAGATGAAATCGCCGGACTGCGTCAACTCACCGGGCAGCAAAGTACGGATCGTCAACCTGTGAATCGGCCTGAGCAACCGCGGGCATCAAGACGAGGGCAATCAAGGGTCGGTGGAACCAGACGCGGCCGTGGTTAGCGCGATTGGTCAGCGCCGGCCGTTGCCAACGTTGTCATATGGCATTGCAGCATCATGCCGGTTTTCTCGCCCATAACCATCTGAGGAACGCTGCCGTTCCACTTCTCAATGCGCGCCAGTGAAATGAATGCTTTCCGTGTAAGTTCCTGATTCTATGACTTATGCGGCGAAGCGCAGGTTAGTTACTACTGTGATTCAGTAGCCATGTTGGTGCGATTTGACTCAACCTGGACCTGGCTTTGGGGGGTAACGTCACCGGGAAGGATTTCGCGCAATGCCCACTCAATTCGGCCTACTGAATCGGCAATCATCCTGATTTGCTTTTCCTCCTCCGTGTAAGGTGCATAGGAAATGGTCTGCAAAGCATTACGGACGTGATGATTCATGGCAGAGATCATCTGAATCTTGTCCATGGTGGCGCGGTAGCGGCGCTGTTCATAGGCAAAAATCACCGCTGCCGCAAGCACGCCGATGATCAAATCATCTACCGATTCGGCGGTAAACAACGTGTGTTTTCCGATCAGCGCTTCCACCGCGCCGCCAATCAGGGCGATAACCATTCCGATTGCCAAACTGATACCGATGCGGCGTGTGAGTGAAGGAACTTGCGGATTCCTGTACATTGCAAGCGTATTATTCCACGTTACCTTGTGGAACCAAAAGAAATTATCTCTAAGAAAGACCAGGCAAAAAGATGAAACTCTTAAAGCTGCTTAACTTTAAAACGATCGTAACCGCGGCCGGCCTGTTTGCTATGGCCTTCCTCATGTCACATCCGGATGTAACGAAGGCCCAGGAAACGGTTCACCCAACCTACGAGGTGTATGCAGTCAAGTATGCCACTCTGGCAAACTTTCCAGTGGCAGCGCTGATCAAGGGCGCTGATCCGGCGCGTAAACTCGATATCGCCATGATGGTGTGGGTCATCCGCGGCAAAGGCCGGACTGTAGTATTTGACTCCGGTTTTTATCATGACCAATTCCTGAAGCAATGGAGCCCGAAGGAATTTCTCAAAGCCTCCGACGCAATTGCCCAGTCCGGCATCACGCCTGCCATCCATGCGCAGGACGTGACTGACGTGGTGATTTCACACATGCACTGGGACCATGCCGACGGCATGGACCTCTTCCCCAATGCCCGAATCTGGTTACAGCAAGACGAGTTCAACTACTACAGCGGTGAAGCCTGGCAGCACAAGGACACCCATGGTGGTGTTGACCCGGAGGATGTGCTGACGGCCGTTAAGCTCAACCTGCAAGGTAGCGTCAGCTTCGTGCATGGCGACGCACAGGAAATTCTTCCCGGCATTATTGCCTACACCGGAGGGAAGCATACCTATCAATCCCAATTTCTGAGTGTGAACACGCGGGCGGGCGTGGTGGTGTTGGCAAGCGACAACATGTATCTTTACGAAAACCTGGACAAGCATGTTCCCATCGCACAGACGCTGGACGCAGTGTCAAACCTTGCCGCCCAGGACCGAATGAAACAGCTGGCAGCGGCGAACCGGTTGATCATCCCCGGTCATGATCCCGCGGTGCTGGAAAGATTTCCGAAAGTCGGCGACAGAGCCGTGCGAATCGATTAGGCCAATCGCCGCAATCGCGGGGAAAGGGGTTCGTTCTCAGACTTAAGCTTAAGAAGTCGTGGTCATGATCCTTTTTCGGGGCGGCTATTCGTTTTAACCCGTTTGCCATCCCGCCAGAAACTATCTGAGAGCTGCCAACGCGAACTGCTCCTTTTCTCATCCAACACTTCGGAAACAACTATTCATGCGAAATTTTTCTATAAGTTTTTACGCTTTGGTGGTGATGGCATTGCTGGCTGGGTGTGCGCAACGGGGCGCCCGGGCGAGTTCGCCGTCCGCGTCTGGTTCGCCTGTGAGCGTGCAATTGCCGGAGGGCGGCCCCATGATGCTGGCCATTTACGAGCCCTGGTTCGGCAACACCGGCCATATCAATGTGGGCTATTCCAGCCATGACTCTAACGTGTTGCGCCAGCAGATTGGCCGCGCGCGCGAGATGAATATTGGCGGCTTTGTGGTGAACTGGTATGGACCGGGCAAGGAGTGGAATGACCGGTCGTATGACCTGCTGCAAAAAGCCGCAGCCGCTGACGGAGAATTCAAGGTGGCAGCTCAATATGACGAGCCGCCAGGCTACTCCACTGACACCGTGCTGGTTGATCTCCAGTATTTGTACGATCGATATATCAGCGCTTCCAGCGCGGGCCCGTCAAGGTCGGCTTACCTGCGGTATAAGGGCCGTCCCGTAATTTTCATCTTTCCCAAGGATGCGCTGACGGACTGGAGCCGCGTACGCGAGATGACGCAGGCATGGCCTGATCCGCCGCTGATCATCTACAAAGACCAGAACGATAAATACGACAAGGACTTTGACGGCTATTACCCCTGGATACATGCGGGCAAAGCCGGTTGGTCACCGGATGGAAGCGGATTTGGCGAAGACTATCTGGAATATTTCTACGACAATATGGTCAAGCACCATCCGGACAAGCTGGTGGTGGGCGGAGTGTGGCCGGGATTTGACGACAGCAAAGCTGCATGGGGCCGCAACCGCCGCATGTCGTATCGCTGTGGACAGACGTTTGCCGACACGCTCAAGATATTCCGCCACTACTACGGCACGCAGAATCCGGCACCGTTCCTTCTGGTGGAAACCTGGAATGACTATGAAGAAGGAACGGATGTTGAGCGCGGCTATACGCACTGCAATAATTCAGCGGAACTACGCTGATTTCTGATCGCCGGCTCGCATTTTTAAATTTTGATCGGACAAAAGGAAACACCATGAGAGTGTTGATTACAGGTGGCGCGGGATTTATCGGCTCACATCTCTGCGACGCGCTGCTTGCCGAAGGACATCATGTTGTTTGTGTGGACAATCTCTTAACGGGCAGCCTGCGCAATATCGAGCACCTACGCAGTGACTCGCGCTTTGAGTTTGTACAGCGCGATATTACGCGTCCCTTTGACGTTGGCCGAGTCGATTACATTTTTCAGTTCGCTTCCCCGGCCAGTCCTGTTGACTACATGACCTACGGCATTGAAACGTTGCAGGTGGGATCGCTGGGGTCCTTCAATACGCTGGAGCTGGCGAAAAAGTACGGTGCGAAATATCTGCTGGCGTCCACCTCAGAGTGTTACGGCGACCCGCTGCAACATCCCCAGACGGAAGAATACTGGGGCCATGTGAATCCCGTTGGGCCGCGCTCCGTGTATGACGAATCAAAAAGGTTTGCCGAAGCCACCGCCGCAGCCTATCGCCGCTATCACCACGTGGATACGCGCATTCTCCGCATCTTCAATACGTATGGTCCGCGACTGCAATTAAATGACGGGCGCGTTATCTCCAACTTCATGAGGCAGGCTTTGCGCGGCGAGCCACTGACTGTCTATGGTGACGGATCACAGACACGCAGTTTCTGTTATGTGAGTGATGAAATTGAAGGCATTTTGCGACTGGCCAAATCTGATCTCCACGGCCCGGTGAACATCGGCAATCCCGATGAGTTCACGATCCTGGAATGCGCACACATGGTGTTGAGCGTTACCCGATCGCAGAGCGCCATTCAGTACTTCGCGTTACCACAGGATGATCCCAAACAGCGGCGGCCCGACATCAGCAAGGCAAGAAAACTGCTCCATTGGGAACCGAAAATTGAGCTGGAAAGCGGGCTGAGACTCTCACTCGAATCCTTCCGCCAGGCACTGATGGTGGAAGCGGCGGAAGAGATACCTGAAGCGGCATAAATGGTTGCCTAGCCTTAATTATGGGGTTACAAGTAACTCATTTTAAAGGACTTTAATTTTTGTAAGGTTTTTCACTGCTGGCGAATAATACAGTAACTATCTAGTTCACATTGCCCCCGATTAGCGGTAGAATACCTTAAAGCGAAGATGCTTTTGACCGGAGGGGCTGTCGCACCATGACGCACCTTCCATTCTGTCAAAACTCTTGAAATTACAGGACGTGTCAGTGACAGCCGTACCGCCGTTCAAGGAATCATCGCGCGAATTGATTGTAGAAGTTGCCCGGGCCCTTGAGCCTTACTTCCCTGATATTACGAGTACGTGGCGGGAAAAACTTGCAGTTGAGTTCGGGTTTGACGGCAAGACATTGGCAGCTCTTGAGCGGCTCACCCTGGCAGCCGGTTGCGTCTACTTTTTGCATCGCGATTTTCCCGGTTTCCAGGAGAATCTCCAGTATTTCGGTACGCGACTCTCCAAACTCCAGGTGGATACCCGCGCTGTAGCGCGATGTCTAGAGTTGTACTCGCTGTGCTGTGATCCCTACCTTTCCGGCCTCTTCCCTGACCGCGAAGCCGAAGCAAAAGCTGCCCTGGAAATGCTCTCGTCCGTATCCTTCGTCATTATCTCCGGTGCTTATTTCGACGCCAAGACGCTGGAATCAGGAGCGCTGCTGTCGTTGCTTGACGCGGAACTTGCCGCTGACGACCTGACAGTGCTTTTGCAGAAGGTCATGGAGATCACCACGCGAACTTTTTCCGCGTCAGTGGGAGCGGTGCTGCTGCTGGCTCCTGAGAACAGTCACTTACCTGAGAACAGTCACTTAAAGGTGGCATGTTCCTCTGGTCTCGAAACCAAGCAGCCGGAAGATTTCAATATTCGTCTGGGTGAAGGCTTCGCAGGCAAGATTGCCGCGAGTGGTGAACCCTCGATGGTGCTGGACACCGGCAGTGAGGGCAGCAGCTTTACTCCCGCGCTTCGCGCCAAGGCCCGTTCACTCTGGGGAGTGCCGCTGAAGGCAGATGGATCCAACATCGGCGTGCTGGTCCTTGGCTTTCCCAAGCCTTATGAATGGCTGCCAACTGAAAGAGAGTTAATGCGGGCGATTGCCGACCGTGCTGCTCTGGCCATTGAACGCGCCCAGATGACGGACGCACTGCGGGAACGCGAGCATCGTATTGCCGAACTCTCCGGCCATTTGCTGCGGGCACAGGAAGAGGAACGGAAACGCATCAGTCGTGAACTGCATGACGAAACCGGCCAGGCCCTGATGGTGATACGGCTGTACCTGGGCATGATGGAGCCGGGTGTCACCCAGCGCAATGTCCGTAGCAAGATCAAAGAAACGGTCGAGGTGGTGGACCGGACCATTGAGGGTATCCGCCGAATTATTGGCAAGCTGTCCCCGCTGGTGCTACAAGAGCTTGGATTGGTGTCCGCGATCCGCAAGGAAGCCAAAGATATGGCCAAGACTTCCGGCGTGAAGACGAGGGTTGTGATTTCTGAAAATGTAGGGCGCATGCCTCCGGGAACGGAGCAGGCGATCTACCGTGTGGTGCAGGAAGCGCTGCACAATGTGGCCAAGCATGCACACGCAAAGAATGTAACGGTAGAAGTAATGCGCGAAGACAAAGTTGTGCACTTGAAGATTGAAGATGACGGCGTTGGAATACAGACGCGCACACGGGATTCGCGAGAACGGCAGTCTTTCGGGCTTGCCGGTATCAAGGAACGGATTGCAATGTTGGGCGGGGTTTCACGGGTAATCTCGACCAAAGGTAAAGGAACGCGTATTGAAATAACTGTGCCCGCGGAAGAGAGCACAACTCTCGACCGCCCGTTGTCTCGTGCAGCGGCTCATAATGGAGCACGGCCGAATTAAGAGTTAAGAGGAACTCCCCCATGCCGAAGATTAAATGCTTGCTCGTTGATGATCACACGCTGTTTCGCCAGGGCGTACGACGCCTGCTGGAGACCGAAAGCGATTTTGAGGTCGTGGGTGAATCGCCTGACGGCGGAGACGCCGTGGAGAAGGCCCGCGAATTGCGTCCGGATGTCGTGTTGATGGATATCGGCATGCCCGGATTATCGTCCTTTGAATCAGCGCGGCAGATCAAGAAGAACCGTGTTGAAACCAAGATTCTTTTCCTCACGATGTATGAGGACGAGGATTATCTCGTTCAATGCCTGGAAGTTGGCGCTTCCGGCTATGTGTTGAAAGACACGCCCGCGCCGCAGTTGTTGAGCGCCGTCCGCGACGTTTATAAAGGCGGAAAATATCTCAGCTCGCAGGTTCTCGGCAAGCTGGTGGAAGACTTCCGCTCGCGTGTACGTGATACACGGCTTCGCCCGCGTATCTCCACGCTTACACCGCGTGAACGTGAAATCCTGAAGCTGCTGGCGGAAGGCAATTCCGTGAAGGAGATCGCGGTCATCCTGGGACTGAGCGTGAAGACCGTGGAAGCTCATAAATTTAACCTGATGCGCAAGCTCGATATTCACAACAAGGCGCAACTTGTCACATACGCCATCCAAAAGAAAATTATTAAAATTCCAGTTAACCAGTAAACTGTCATCGTCAACCCGTAGCTCCTTCGTCGACAAAAATGGCGCCCGCAAAGGCGCCTTTTTTGTTGGCCAAAGAATGTTGTAAGTCTTATTGCTTCGGATCGGGCGGAACTTCCTTTGAGTCGGGCAGGATCTTCACGGTGGTTACGAACTTCTTGAAATTTGAAAGCACGTCTTCCTGATCTACGTTCTCGTTCTTGAACAGCGCGATCCGGGCGCCGCCATGGATGTCCAGACGCTTCATGACCCAGACTTCATTGTTGATAAAGGTCTGCTGGAAGGCGAAGCGCGAACCGGGGTGTATGCGGAACAGAAACAGCCCAAAGGAGATTGTGTCAGTAGCTTCGGCTTCCACCTTCACCCAGTTGTAGTTCTTTTTCTCGATCCAGGCCTTGCCTTTGATCTTTTTCAGCATGTCAGCGTGTGGCTGCGTGGGATGGAAATCCGGCCGGGGCGTGCCTTCAATCACGTAGGTCTCCACGCCTTCAATGGTTTCGTCGCCCACCAGGCGGAAGTCGTAGGCATTGACCACGTCGAGCAGGAAAAGACGGCCTTCCTCGCGATCCTTCTTTTCTTTCGCCAGGCGCTTTTCCCGGTCATGCTCGCTCTCATCGCGATATTTGGCCAGGAATTTATTCAGCTTCTCTTCTTCCTTCTTTTCTTCCTTTTCATCCAGAGGCTTGTCGTTGATCGCGACGAGGCGCTGGTATTCCTCGCCGAAATAGAAATTGATATCGAAGGTTTTGATCTCCGTGGACTTAACCTCCCCGTTTTTGCCCAGTTGCTTGATCACCTGGCGGTTCTGGCAGGTGTAACTGCGGACCCGTTCACGGTTGCCATGATCGATTTCCACGGCGTGGCGCATGATCTCCCTGGGGTCGGTCAGGGCGGGAGGTTCAGCTTGCTGCGGAATCACAGCCTGAGTCTGGACGGGTATCTCGGGTTGAGGGGGCGCCGGCGTGGGCTGCTGGGCGAATGAAGTTGAGACCAGCGCGGAGAGGAGAAGGAGCCTGTTTGCGTTCATAAGTCCTGACATCAACATACACCGCCAAGAGGGGAAAGTTGCGAGATAAGGGCTATTTAAGAATAGACGCAGGGCAGCAGCGTTTCTTAACGATAGTGCAAGTTTCAGCATCGAATTGCATTCCCAAGGATGAGAACATATCTCTGAGGTGCCTATGGTTCATACGCTTAAGCCTTTGGCTATCTTTGTTCTGGTTTCCGCACTTGCGCCGGTCATGGCGTTTTCACAGGACCGCAACTGCTCTTCCAGCGACGATGTGGTACAGCAAGTGCGAGCCGCGGAAGAGAACTCAATCAAACTGAAAAACATGATCTTTACCGGGAACACAGTCCTGCCGGTTACGGAACAGGAAAGGATAGCTGCTGTCCTTTCAGAGAAGACATTTAAGACGCGAAAGGACATTAACGAGGAATTGAAAGATCTGATCCGCCACGAGTGGCAGCAGCGCGGCTATTTCAAGGTTGAGGTTGGCGAGCCCGAGATCAAACTCGATGGAGAGGATCACACCCTCTTTTCAGCAATCGTATGGGTCGAGGCCGGACATCAATATCGGATGGGCGAACTGCGGTTTGTGAAAAACACTGTGTTCCCGTTGGAAAAGCTGCGTTCCTTGTTCCCGCTTCAGACCGGCGAAGTGTTCAACACATATAAGGTGGGAAAGGGCATTGAGGAAGCAAGGAAGCTTTATGGCGCAAGCGGCTATGTGAACATGGCTGTGCTGCCCACTACAGAACAGCGGGATGACGACAATCGCGTAAATCTCACGATAGAACTGGACGAAGGGAGGCAATTTCGCGTGGGCAAGGTTGAGGTGCTGGGTGGGGATGAAGCTAAGCGCGAGCAATTCATATCAGCCTCCGGTCTGGTCACGGGCAGCGTATACAACTCGATGAACTTACAGAAGGCGTTTGCATCCGGCGATTCGGATGGTTTTGAGGCAACGGACGTTGTGCGAACCATCATTGAAAGGAACAGCACGGTAGATTTCAAGGTTGATTTAAGGCCGTGTGTAGCGATGTCGCAGAAATAAAATTGTCATACTCCCGGCTCGCTCTGTTTTTGCGAAATATCCGTCGTTTTACGTTAGAGACATTCGGGAAGACTGTAGGGATCCCTCGCTTCGCTCGGGATAAAGAACGCAGACACCGTTTGCGCGTAAACGCCCGGGTGTGACAAACTCGCAGAGCGCATGCCGATCGCCAGCAGCAATCCCAGCAGCCCCAAAGCCGGACAGGAAAGCACAGGCCGGCACGCATTTCTGGTTTCCGCCGGGATCTTTCTCAGCCGTATCTTTGGCCTGGTCCGCGAAAGCGTATTTGCATACTATTTTGGCCTGTCACCGGCCGCCGACGCGTTCCGTGCGGCTATGCGCATTCCCAACATCCTGCAAAATCTTCTGGGTGAGACGGCACTGTCAGCATCGTTCATTCCGGTTTACGCCAGGCTGGTCGCCGAGAAGGACGAAGAAGAAGCAGGCAGGGTCGCAGGCGCGGTTTTCTCACTGCTGGCGCTGGTTACCTCGATACTGGTGCTGATTGGGATTGCGGTTACGCCTTTGCTGATTGACCTGATCGCCCCGGGATTTCATGATGAGCGACGCCTGCTCACCATTCAACTGGTCAGGATTTTCTTCCCGGGCATTGGATTGATGGTGCTGTCAGCCTGGTGCCTGGGTATTCTCAACAGCCATAAGAGGTTTTTTCTTTCGTACGCGTCGCCGGTGATCTGGAACATCGCGCAGATTGCGGCGCTGGTGTTTTTCGGACGCCGCGCTGAACTTCCACAACTGGCCGTGTACACGGCGTGGGCCTCCGTGGTCGGAAGCGGGCTGCAATTTCTGGCGCAGCTTCCGGTAGTCCTGCGACTGGTACCGGCATTAAAGTTGCTGTTTAACTCGCTTAGCCAGAATGTTCGCGTCATCGTCACGAATTTTTTTCCCATCTTCATCAGCCGAGGCGTTACCCAGCTCAGTGCATTTGTAGACACCTGGCTGGCGAGCTTTCTCAGTAAGGGCGCAGTGGCAGCACTCTCCAACGCGCAGACGCTGTATCTGCTTCCGGTAAGTCTGTTTGGACTGGCTATCTCTGCCGCCGAGCTTCCGTCCATGTCCAGTGCCACGGGAAGCGACCAGGAGATTGCCGAGACGCTGCGCAAGAGAATCCAGTCCAGCACTAAACGCATTGCGTTTTTTGTGGTCCCATCAGCAGTGGCGTTTCTGGCTTTGGGAGACGTGGTGACTGGAGCCATCTACCAGTCAGGCAAATTCACCCTGCATGACACGCATTATGTCTGGGGCATTCTGGCGGGTTCTGCTGTAGGACTGGTGGCGGCGACGGTGGGCAGACTTTATTCGTCCGCTTACTATGCGTTGCGTGATACGCGTACTCCGCTTCGCTACGGAATTCTCCGGGTGATTCTCACCACCGCTCTCGGATACTTTTCGGCGCTGCACGTGCCGCAGTGGCTGGGAATTGATCCGGGGTGGGGAGCAGCAGGATTGACGGCCTCATACGGCGTTTCAGCATGGATTGAGTTTCTTCTTCTGCGCCGGGGCATGGCAAAGCGCATTGGCGATATCCCATCGCCTACGGGTTACTTTGCGCGACTCTGGTTTGCGGCCATCACGTCGGCTGCATTGGGATGGGCTGTTCGATATGCGTTGCATCCCCACAATCCTCGCATCGCAGCACTGGTCATTCTGATTCCATACGGGATTTCTTATCTTGTGATCACGGCGATGATGGGGATCGATCAGGCAAGTTCGCTGGTGAGGAGATTGCGAAGGGCGTAACGCCAGTTATTCCATTCCTGACAACTTGCGGTCCAGTTCCAGCTTTTCCTGTTTCAGACGTATCAGCGTTGCGACGTCATTGCGGCGTTCCGCCTCCATGATGCCGCGTTTGATCAGACTTTCACGCTGAACGATCTGTTGGCGATGGCGCAAGGCTTCCAGTGCGCCTTCCACCAGGTCTTCGGTCAGGGTATCATCTTCACGCATGGTGATGCGGGCCAGCATCTGGCGATCGGCCTCTTCCATCGGTAGTGACAGCGGGTCGTCCTGACGACCTGCGTTTTCCAATAGCAACTGCAAAAGTCTCTCCGTGCTCATTCCCTGATGAAGCCGTTCGGTTCCAAGGGCGTGCAGGGAAGAGCGGCGGAACTCGGCATCTTCGGGAACATTGGAAGTGACGGCACGGATAATGACCTTTTCCGCGGGGCTTACCTGATGGTCAGGCTGGGTTTGCGCACGGGGCCTGGTGGCCCGGCTGGTAGCGGCGGTTTTAAATTCCTGCCGGAGCACCCCCGTGTCGATACCAAGTTTCTGGGCGATGTCATTGGATAGACTGTCTCGCACAATGCGGCTGGGAATATGTTGTATATACGGCAGCAGGAAGCTGACGGCCTTCTGCTTGCCTTCGGGCGTTTGTACCGGAAAAGTCCTGATCGCGCGCGCGACCAGATAATCAAAAAAGCTGAGCGAACCGCCTAAAGCTTTTTCATATCCTTTCGCCCCATTCTTGCGAATGAACAAGTCGGGATCGTAGCCGGAATCCAGTTGGAGCACTTTGATCTTGAAGTCTTCTTCCAGCAGCATGGCCAGCGATCGGTCAGTGGCGGCCGCACCGGCGGTATCAGGATCAAAGTTCACGACGATCTGATCAGTAAATCTCTTGAGCAGACGAACCTGAGTCTCCGTGAAGGCGGTGCCGGAACTGGCAATCACGTTGCGAAAGCCGGCTGCGTACACAGAAATGCAATCCATCTGGCCTTCCACAATCACTGCATAACCCAGTTTGCGGATTGGCTCTTTGGCTTTGTCGAGGTTATAGAGCACGTGAGACTTGGAGTAGAGAGGCGTCTCTGGAGAGTTCAGATATTTGGGGCCGGACTTGTCGTCCTGGAAAAGCGTGCGCGCGGTGAAGGCAATAATCTTCCCGTTTTCCTGTGCGATGGGGAACATCACGCGATTGCGGAATTTGGAATAGAGGTTCGCGTCAGCGCCTTCCTTCGATGAGAACAGGCCGCTGGCCCGCATGAGCTCGTCATTGAAATCGCTCTTCAAGCGATCTTTGAGCAGAAAGCCGGAATCCGGCGCGTAGCCTATGCGGAACTCACGAATGATTTCGTCAGTGAGGCCGCGTCCGGAAAGATATTGGCGGGCGTGCGCGCCTTCCGGGCGACGAAGCTGGTCTTCGAAAAACGCACATGCGCGTTCATGCATTTCGATCAACTGGCCACGCTGGCGGGCTTCCTGGGCTTCCGCCGGGGAGCTGTATTCCATTTTGGGCAGCTTGATGTCGAGTTTTTGTGCAACGAGGCGTATGGCCTCAGGGAAGGTGATCTTCTCCAGTTCCTGGACGAAGGTGAAAACGTCACCCGACTTGCCGCAGCCAAAGCAATGGAAATACTGGCGCGTGGCATGCACGCTGAAGGACGGAGTTTTTTCCTGATGGAAGGGACAGAGTCCGGAGAAATTCTGGGCGCCGGATTTCTTCAGCTGTATGTAGCCGCCGATAACGCGGACGATGTCCGCCTGCTGCTTGACCGTATATGCCAGATCGCCGGGGTTAGCCATTGCGCTGACTCTATTGTGCTGGAAATTGGCGGCGAGGCAAAGAGGAGATAAAAGCCGCTGTTTTCTTCCTTGGCTGTCGTGCGCTGTGACGTGTTGTGTTCCAGGGCGTTGCGAAGACGGGAGCAGGGCTCGACGCGGCCTGGAAACAAGGGTCCCCAAGTTGAGATTTTAGATTGCGGTCGAAGAGAAGGGATTTCCGAGCAACTCAGATTGGAGAAAGCTCCAATCAACGCGCACGTATTCCTGGTGCACTATTCAAAAGCTATTTTGTAAGTGGAAAGGGTTCGCCTATTCGCCGGTGATGCGCATGTTCGTCCAGTCATATTCGAGCTTATGACCGCAATCCAGACATACAACGTAGTGGCGGCTGGCCCGCGTTGGGGCGCTCCACTGCTCATTGACGGCCCGCTTGGTTGCCGGCTCAGAGGCGGCAAAGGGCTGGGAGGTTTTTTTGTGGGAGCAGCGGATCGAAAGCAATTGCAGGATCTTGTTAACCATGGGGTACATCTAACCTGACGTCAGTTGAGAAATACAGGATGCTCTCTTGAGAGAGCATCCTGCTTGGTGGAAAGAATGCGAGCGTTATTCAATACTTCGGCACAAGCGGCCGAGAGCTTAAGCGATTGCTGAAGTGGTGAACTTTGAGGCTTCCATACCGGTTGAAACTGATTCAACCTTGGACGAACCGTTCATTTCCTTCGGATTCGGCTTGCGGATATCGATGCTGCCCTTGAAGTAAGCGCCATCTTCAATGCTGATGCGCTGGCAGACAACGTCGCCGCCCAGGGAACCTTCATTGCGGATATCAACGCGATCGCTGGCAGTGATGTTACCCTTCACTTTGCCCAGGATCACAACTTCCTTGGCGTTAATATTGGCCTGGACCTGTCCGTTGCGGCCGATGGTGACACGATTGCCGGGGAGGTTGATTGCGCCTTCAACACGGCCATCGATATAGAGTGATTCTGATCCTGTGACTTCACCCTTAATGACAAGAGACTTTCCGATGGTCGCCTGTTCCTGGCTGTTGGTGATTGCGTTGCGAGGAGCGGCTACTGGAGTCGGCTCCGGGGTTGGGAACGAGGGGGTGGTGGTCATAACTGGTTTCGCCGGTTCCGGGGTATTTTGTTTAGTTGGCGCGGTTGCGGGCTTCCACATTGCAATAACATCCTTTCAGTTCTTTGATAGTTGCAGCGCGCAGCCAGCTCTCGCCGTCTGCTACTAAGTACTAATATCGGCATGTAAGGATTGCCATTAAGCTCTATTGGCACGTTAATAACCAAAGAGGCAATCGGCCACGCTGTTCAAAAGTAAGCTGAATTTGCGCCGCTTCAGCGATGTACACGGCGACATCACAGCCGGATACACTGCAGTCAACGAAGTAATTATTGCTTTTCAAGAGGCATTTCTTATATCGGGCAAGGCCCTTAGTTGAAAAAGTGAATCGCGTTAGCGTTGGCCTAGGAGTGTTACGCGTAATACAAGACCATTGTTATCTGTGAGTTGCAGGCGTCATATTAGGGTCTGGGGAAGTTACAATGTTGATTCGGGCTAGAAGATGCCGAAAATAAAGTCCTGCTCGCCCAAATTCCTAAGGTGTTAGCCGCAACGGTATAGGCCATGCGGTGCTGAAAGAAAATTCTAAAAAATGATCACTGACAACGAAATCCTCCGCTACATCGGCAAGCAGCCCAAGCACACCGCCGGATTTAAACAAATCATTCATGAGCTGGGGATTCGCGGCCGTGATCGCCGAACGTTGCAGGACACGCTGCGCCACATGGTGCGGCGTAAAAAATTGATTGCCATCGGCAAGGAGCGCTGGGGATTGCCGACATCGGCATCCAGCCAGAACCTTGTAGTGGGTACGCTGCGCATGCATCGCGATGGTTATGGGTTTGTGACGCCGGAATCTGAGTCACTGCCGGAACGTGCGCGGGGAAAGCTTCTGGGTGACATCTTTATTCCGCCGCCGGATATTGGAAACGCCATGCATGGTGATCACGTTCTGGTGGAGCTGGGAAGGATACGTCCCGACGGAAAAGGTGAAGGAACGATTCTCCGCGTGACGGAGCGCGAACAGGTCACGGTGGTGGGAACGTTTCACTATGGCGATCGCTACAACTATGTGACGCCCATTGATGCCAAGGTGGCCGCGGAAATTATTATTCCGGCGGGAATGGAGCGTCCGCGTCCGGAAGGCGAAGAAGAGGAAGAAGAAGATTATCTTTCCACCATCTATCGCGATCACAGCGCGCCGACGCTGAAGCGTCCGAGAGAGCAGAGCCCGCATCGCGTGCTGGGTAAGGAGGCAAATCGCGGGACGTGGGAAGACCTGGAGAATGTGGTGGTAGAGCTTGAGATCACGCAGTTCCCGCAGGCAAACCAGAGTCCGCGCGGCCGGGTGATTGAAATTATCGGCTATGAAGATGATTTCGGCGTGGACGTGGAAATCATTATTCGCAAACACCACATCCGCCATACATTTCCGGCGGAGGTGCTGGAAGAAGCGCAGGCCATCAGCCCGGTGATTCCGAATCGAGAGCTGGAACATCGCAATGACTACCGCGCTCTGCCGATCGTGACCATTGATGGCGAAACGGCGCGCGACTTTGATGACGCGGTCCATGTTCGCAAGCTAAACGGCGGCGGGTATGAACTGCAGGTGCATATCGCAGACGTGGCACAGTACGTTGAATATGGGTCGAGCATTGATGAAGAGGCGTTCAAGCGGGGAACCTCAGTTTATTTTCCTGATCGGGCCGTGCCCATGCTGCCGCTGGAACTTTCTACTGACATTTGCAGCCTTCGTCCGGAGGTGGACCGGCTGGTGCTTTCCTGCGTGATGGAGATTGATCGCCACGGCGAAGTTCAGAGTTATGAACTGGCGGAAGGCGTGATCCGTTCCGCGTATCGCATGACGTACACAGACGTGAACGCGATTCTGGAAGACGATACGGGGCTCAAGTCCAAATACGGTGGCATGGTGGAAAACTTCCAGCTTATGTTTGAGCTGGCACAGCTGCTCAACCGGAAACGCGTGAAGCGAGGATCGATCGACTTTGACTTGCCTGAGGCCGTGATTGAATTCGACCAGAACGGGATGATGAAGGGCGTACGGGCGTCAGAAAGGAACTGGGCGCATCGTTTGATTGAGGAATTCATGCTTGCGGCAAACGAGACGGTGGCCACGCATCTGTCAACGCGCGAGTTTGGCAGCCTGTATCGCATACACGAGAAGCCCGATCCCAAACGCATTTATGACTTTGAGACCATTGCGGCCAGCTTTGGCTATTCATTGGGCGTGGGAGCTTTGCCCATCAAGCGCGTGCAGACAAAAACAGACAGGCGCTCACACTACGGCAGCGGACGGCATGCGCCGACGGTCGAGCTGCCGGAAGAGGTTCATCTGACGCCGCGCATGTACCAGAAGCTGGTGCAGAAAATTTCCGGCAAGCCGGAAGAACGCGTGCTGTCTTTCCTGATGCTGAGGTCGCTGAAGCAGGCACGTTATTCCGAAGTGAATGAAGGCCACTTTGCGCTGGCTGCGCCGTGTTATACGCACTTCACGTCGCCGATCCGGCGCTATCCGGACCTGATTGTCCATCGCATACTGAAAGATGTGCTGCGCGGAGAAGGGCGTCCGGAACACGGAACCATGCCGACCTATGGTGAGAATTCATCTCCGTGGTCCAAGCGCGCGCCGGGGAAAGCGGGCAAGGACGCTGGTCCCAGAAATCTGAAAGTGGTTGCCGGCTACACGGAAGAGCGCCTGCATGAGGTGGCCGACTCTTCCAGCCAGGCGGAGCGCGCGGCCGATGAAGCCGAGCGCGAACTGATGGAATGGAAAAAGCTGAAGTTCATGGAGCAGCGGATTGGTGCAGACTTTGACGGGCTCATCATCAGTGTGACCAAATATGGATTCTTTGTTGAGCTGACGGAACTGTTTGTGGAAGGACTGGTGCCGCTGCAAACCCTGGAAGACGATCACTATACGTTTCGCGAAAATACCCGGCAGATTGTGGGCGAGCGATCACGCAAGACCTTTACCATCGGCGACCGTGTGCGTGTGATCGTCGACCGCATTGACCACATGCAGCGCAAGATCCAGTTTGCGCTGCTGGAAGAGAAACCGGCCAAGGCGAATAAACCAAAGGCCGCAAAAGCGAAAGCAAAGGAAAAGACGAAGGCCAGGCCGGAATCGAAAAAGGCGGGCAAGAAACGCAGGTAGAGGCCGCGCCTTGAGTACAATAAATTAAGATTTGAATGAGAGAAGGAGACATTCTGAAATGCCTCGTATGGTGAAATGCGCAAAGCTCGGACGCGAGCTACCCGGCCTGGATGAACCGCCGTTTGATACGCAGCTGGGGCAAAAGATTTATGAGAGCGTCAGCGCGGAAGCCTGGCGGCAGTGGAGTGAGCATTCAAAGATGCTGCTGAACGAATACCGGCTTCAGCCCTGGAAGCCAGAAGCGCAGCAGTTTCTGGTGGAGCAGATGGAGCAGTTCTTTTTTGGCCAGGGTTCTGCGCTTCCTAAGGAGTTCGTTCCACCACCCAAATAATCAAGGCAAAGCCCGTCCGTACTGAATAAAAAAGGCTTATATCGGAGTTCCCTATATCTTTGATAGGCGCAGCCTGCACTATATGAGTATTGGCTACGCTCCCGGAATTCCAGGGCATCCGCTAAAAAGGCGGTTGGAGTTCCGCGGAGCCATTTTTTTGCGGGAATGGCAGTGGAATTCGACCCTGCTATAATCATTTGAAACCTGAACGCTGCGCTAACCCCATGGTTCTAAACAGCAGCGGCTTTCTTACGTCGGGACGTGGCTCAGCCTGGTAGAGCACTCGCTTGGGGTGCGAGGGGTCGGCAGTTCAAATCTGCCCGTCCCGACCA
>Ga0209863_10000208_pt1 | contig 36924 bp, 29 predicted proteins | sample OrgsoiDNA2013046_FD_185796 | JGI IMG/M metagenome (GOLD analysis project Ga0209863, IMG submission 185796) | Permafrost soil microbial communities from the Arctic, to analyse light accelerated degradation of dissolved organic matter (DOM) -... | ecosystem: Environmental > Terrestrial > Soil >...
GTTAAAAATGGATAATAATTTTTCGGCCCAGGTTAAAGAGATTATTTCGTTCAGCAGGGAAGAAGCCTTAAGGTTAGGAAACGACTTTATTGGGACAGAGCATTTGCTTTTGGGTCTTATCAGGGAGGGCGACAATACAGCCGTCCGCATTCTGAAAAGCTTTAATGTAGATCTTTATGAACTCCGGAAAGAAGTAGAACTCGCCGTTAAGGATAAAACAGGGAAGAATATAGCAAATATTAACAGTCTGCCCCTGACCAAACAGGCAGAAAAAGTGATTCGTGTTACCGTGCTCGAAGCGAAAGCTTTGAAAAGCCCCACGGTGGAAACAGAACATCTGATGCTCTCCATTCTCAAAAACAAGGAAAACATCGCCACTCAAATCTTAAATCAATTCGACGTGGATTACGATTTATTCAGAAATGAACTGGGTGTTGTTAAAAGCAATGATACCCGCAGCGAATATGCGGAGGAGAACGATGATGATTTTGACGACGAAAAAAAGTATGCGCAGTCAAAAGCACGTCCGGCAGGTAATACAAAAAGTAAAACGCCGGTGCTTGATAATTTCGGCAGAGACATTACGCGGCTGGCTGAAATGAATTCCCTCGATCCGATTGTAGGCAGGGAGGAGGAAATAGAAAGGGTTTCGCAGATTTTATCCAGGCGCAAGAAAAATAACCCGATCCTGATCGGTGAACCCGGTGTAGGTAAAACGGCCATTGTGGAAGGTCTTGCCCTGCGCATTGTGCAACGGAAAGTTTCCAGGGTATTGTTTGATAAAAGAGTGATATCACTGGATCTGGCCGCACTGGTTGCCGGTACCAAATACCGCGGCCAGTTTGAAGAGCGCATGAAAGCGATCATGAACGAACTGGAAAAAAACAGGGATGTCATTTTATTCATCGACGAAATTCATACCATCGTTGGTGCAGGCGGTGCTTCCGGTTCGCTGGATGCCTCCAACATTTTCAAACCTGCATTAGCGCGCGGAGAGCTTCAGTGTATTGGCGCATCCACCCTGGACGAATACAGAATGTATATTGAAAAGGACGGGGCACTCGATCGTCGTTTTCAGAAGGTGATGATTGATCCGCCGAGCGTGGATGAAACCATCATGATACTGGAAAATATCAAATCCAAATATGAGGACTATCATAATGTCACTTATTCCGACGAAGCCATACAAGCCTGCGTTAAACTGAGTGACCGGTATATGACAGACCGCCTCTTGCCAGACAAAGCCATCGATGTATTGGATGAAGTGGGGGCCAGGGTTCATCTGAAAAATATCAACGTACCCCAGAATATCGTTGAGTTTGAGAAGAAGATTGAAGATGTAAAGAATGAGAAGAATAAAGTAGTGAAAAGCCAGAAGTTCGAAGAAGCGGCTTCCTTAAGGGATGCGGAAAAACGTTTGCAGGAAGAATTGGAAAAAGCAAAACTTCAATGGGAAGAAGAAAGCAAACACCGTCGTTACCCGATTGATGAAGATAATATTGCCGAAGTGGTGAGTATGATGACAGGCATTCCGGTGAAAAGAATGATTCAGGCAGAAAGTGAAAAGCTGAGGAATATGTCGGTCGATATGGAATCCATGGTGGTCGGCCAGGCCGAAGCGATACTGAAAGTCGTGAAAGCCATTCAAAGAAACCGTGTCGGATTAAAGGATCCTAAAAAACCCATCGGCACATTTATTTTTCTCGGACCTACCGGTGTTGGTAAAACAGAACTTGCCCGTGCACTGGCCAGGTATATGTTCGACTCGGAAGATTCGCTGGTACGTATAGACATGAGTGAATACATGGAGAAATTTACGGTCAGCCGGCTGATCGGTGCACCTCCCGGATATGTGGGTTATGAAGAAGGCGGACAACTGACGGAAAAAGTGAGAAGGAAACCGTATAGTGTGATCCTGCTGGATGAAATCGAAAAAGCGCATCCTGATATTTACAATATATTATTGCAGGTCTTGGATGATGGTCAGCTGACAGATGGTTTGGGTAGAAAAGTGGATTTTAAGAATACCCTTATCATCATGACTTCAAATATCGGTGCCAGGCAGCTGAAGGATTTCGGAGCCGGTGTCGGTTTTGCAACTTCTGCCAGAACGGCCAATGCGGATGAGAACAGTAAAGCGGTCATTGAAAAAGCTTTGAAACGGACATTTAGTCCGGAATTCCTCAACCGGGTGGATGATATCATTATATTCAATTCACTCAGCAGGGAGAACATTTTCAATATCATTGATATCCTGATGAAGGGCGTAATGAAGCGGTTGGTGCAACTCGGCTTTAGCCTGGAGCTGACTGCTGAAGCGAAAGCATTCCTGGCAGAGAAGGGATACGATCAGGAATTTGGAGCAAGACCCCTTCACCGGGCGATCCAAAAATACCTGGAAGATCCTTTGGCAGAAGAAATTTTGAATCTGAATATCAAAAGCGGGGACGTGATGATCGCAGATCTGGATAAGGCAGAATCTAAGATCAAATTCACACTGAAGGAAAAGGAGAAGGAAGCTTCTGAAGTGTAGGAAAAATCAGTCATTTTATATTTAATATTTGCCACGGCGCACGGAAATTTCCGCGTTTCCGTGGCAAATCTTTTATTTGCAGTACCTAATAAAATATGCCGGATAAAAAAATCATCATTACGATCGACGGCTGGTCATCCTGCGGGAAGAGCACACTCGCCAAACAGCTGGCTGCAAAACTGAAGTATACCTATATTGACAGCGGAGCTATGTACCGGGCCATTACTTTGTACTTTCTGCGGAATCACGTGGACTGGACAGATTCCAAAGCGGTCGTCAGGGCACTGAAACAAATAACTATTGAATTTGAATATAACGACCAGACAAAATCCAGTGAGATTCTGTTGAACGGAGAAAATGTGGAGTACCTGATCCGGGAACTGGTGGTGGCAGAGAAAGTTAGCGAGGTAGCTGCAATCAGGGAAGTGCGCGAATTCGCAGTAAAACAACAACAGGACCTGGGAATTAACAAGGCGATTGTGATGGATGGCCGGGATATTGGTACCGTTGTATTTCCGAATGCCGAACTCAAAATTTTCATGACGGCTGATAATGCCGTTCGCGTGGAAAGACGATTCCGCGAGTTGTTTGCAAAAAATCCCAATGTGAGTTTGGAAGAAGTCAAAAATAACCTGGAGATGCGGGACTATATTGATTCACATCGCGAGATCAGTCCGCTCCGGCAGGCGGATGATGCCATTGTGCTGGACAACTCGAATCTCACAACACAGGAACAGTTCCATCTGGCGTTAAAGTGGGCGGCGGATAAATTAGGAAGGAAGCATAAAGTTTAACTAGGTTCACAGGCAATGAGCGTCATCAACCCGCGTTAATTATCCCTATTTGGCCCTTTTCATACCAAACAATATTGAATTTCAGTATTGATTCCTGGACGACCCGGAATGTGGATAACTAATTTAATTTTTTATAAAATTTTTTGAACCAGGGAAAATTAAGTTTTTGAGACCTGAAAGGTCAAAAATCATTGCTCAATAAGTATAAAAGGAATTTATTTGCCACCGTTAGGCCACTTGGTCAGATCTTATGTGAAAATTTTAATATTGAATTAATTATATATGTATTTGGACCTCATTTACGGTACGTTACGATTTGAAAATTCGAAATTTTGCACCGAGATTTGCGTTTGTAAAACTAAAAATTCATGGAGCAGCTTTTCATCTTAACATTAGTATCGGTCGTTTCTTTCGTTAAAACGCTTCCAGCCAGCAATCCGGCTTATTTGGACCTGATCAAGGTTCTGGTTGGTTCTGTTACCTGGATTGGCGGGCTCCTGGGATACATGTACTGGAGAGAAAGAAACCTCAAAGCTGCTGCAGCTAATAAATAATTTAAATTCTATAGGAATTGAAAAAGCATCCGCCATTGACGGATGCTTTTTTTTTATCGGGACTGAACCATAAAATGACATTTAGCTATAAGCAGGTTCTGCCTGAGGTAAGGTAGAAGGCATGGGAACAACCTTTTTCCCGTAGATCGCCCGGAAATAGAAGTAACTGACTATTACGGAGCCGACCACAGCAGAAAGGATGGAAATTTTGGCGATGTCGCGAATGCCGGATTCGGTAAAAGCTAACATGGTCGTAAAAATTGACATCGTGAAACCGATGCCAGCCAGGGTACCCATTCCGAATACCTGCTTCCAATTTACATTCGATGGCAGGCTTGCAACATTCAAACCAACCATGATACGGCAGGCGAGATAAATTCCTAGGGGCTTTCCGATCACCAGGCCGAAAAAAATGCCCATGCCTACAGGTGTTGTAAGCGACGCAACCACATGTGCCGGAAGCAGTATGGCTGTATTTGCCAATGCGAAAACCGGTAGAATTAAAAAGTTAACCCATTTGTGTATTGCTTTTTCAATAATTGCCAGTGAATTGACAGGTATGGCAAACGCAAACAGCACCCCGGTAATACTTGCTTCCACCCCGCTTTGCAACATGGCATACCACATGGCCAGACCGAGGAAAACCTGGAACATTCCAAATTTTATTTTCATTTGATTGCACAAGAGGAGACCACCGTATAAAGCTCCACATATACCGAGCGCTATCCAGTTAATGTGGCCACCATAAAATAGTGCAATCACTATTATTGCGCCAAGATCATCAATGATGGCGATGGCCAACAATAAAATTTTTAACCCGATTGGAAAACGTTTACCCAGCAGTGATGCAGCAGCAACGGAAAAAGCGATATCCGTGGCTGTAGGTATTCCCCATCCATGTGAATAGCCGGAATAAAAATTAAATCCGATAAATATAAGCGCCGGCATGAGCATTCCGCCAAACGCCGCACCAAAGGGCAGTACCGCCTTTTTAAACTGTGAAAGTTCGCCGGACAAAAGTTCTCTTTTTATTTCTGTGGCAGCGAGTACAAAGAAAAAAGCCATTCCGAAATTATTGATCCAGTCAATAAATGAATGAGGAAGTTTTGCTGAAGAGAAAATTCCTGGAACAAAAGGATTGTTCCAGAGGCGATTAAACCATCCGTTGGAAAAGGAATTGGTAACAAATAAAGAAATAATGGTACAGATCACTAATAACACCCCGGTGGTACGGCTATCACTTAACAGATCCCGGATCGGGGTGAAAATGTGGTGGAATGACTTTGTTTTCTTTACTTCCATACCTTATAATAATTTATAATATATGCTTTTATATTTCTTAATTAATGTTTTCCTTTATTCGTATAAAGTTATCGACTTTTTACCCTAAAGATTGTGAAAATATAAAAAAGTTATTATAAAATATACACATTAATATAATTTCATATACTGATGTAAATCCCTCTATATTATATTGATATTGAATTCATTATCAATCAGATAAAAAAACCCCCTGCTTGCAGGGGGTTTTTGTTTTTGAATTTACTGATCTTAACAACTAATCTACATAACCGAGTACGCCCATTTCCGGCATATCCAATCCTTTGAGTTCGTCTTCGGCACTAACTCTGATCGGAGTGATTTTATTGGAGATTTTAAACCATGACCACATAGCCGCATATACAAAAATGAAGCAGGTGGCCGTGCCTATCAGCTGGGCAACCAGCTGGCTTCCGTCGCCATAAAACAATCCTTTTACGGTACCCGGTACACCATTCCAACCGTCTCCGTAAGAACCGTCTGCAAATAATCCGACGGAGATTACGCCCCATGCTCCATTGATGCCGTGTACAGCAATCGCGCCTACCGGATCATCCACTTTCAATTTTCTGTCAATAAAATTATATCCGTAGTAAACCAGGATTCCGGCAATTGTTCCGATCGCGACTGAACCGATGGAATTTACAAAAGCACTTGGAGCCGTAATGGCAACCAGTCCTGCCAGCAGGCCATTAGCCATCATACCCGGATCAAATTTGCCAGATTTTAAATACCCGATAACCATCACGGCCAGCGCGCCCATGGTACCGGCCATCATGGTATTCACGGCGATAATTGAAATACGAAAATCGCTGCCAGCAAGAGTAGATCCAGGATTGAAACCAAACCAACCGAAAGCCAGGATAAATGTTCCTAGCAGCGCCATTGGAATATTATGACCAGGGATCGTATTGACGGAACCGTCCTTTCCATATTTTCCAATACGTGGCCCCAGAACAACAGCGCCTGCCAGAGCGGCAACGCCACCCACCATGTGAACAACGGAAGATCCCGCAAAGTCTACATGGCCGTGTCCCAGGTGGAAATTGACTCCCATCTGGGAAAGCCAGCCACCGCCCCATACCCAGTTTCCGAACAAAGGGTAAACAAACATGGAGATAAACAGTCCATATATAACAAACGATTTGAAACTCCATCTTTCTGCCAAGGCACCGGTCGGGATGGTGGCCGTAGTATCCATAAACACCATTTGGAATAAGAATAAAGCAAAAACACCCACATCATAAACACTACTATTCAGGAAATAACCAGCCGTGCCCCATATGCCAAAATCATGGCCAAATAAATGCACAATATATTCATGCGGAATTACACCCTGACCTCCGCCCAGGGTGGCTGCGCCCAGAGCGCCACCGAACATCAACGCAAATCCGCATACCCAGAAGCCGAACATTCCAATGCCATAAACCATAAAGTTCATGGCCATCACATGAGCAGCATTTTTCTTTTGCGTAAATCCTGTTTCAACGAGAGCAAAACCAGCCTGCATAAACATAACGAGGAATCCAGTGATCAGGGTCCACATGATGTTAATTCCAATCTTATTGTGGCCATCTGCTGCACCAATCGTTTGTACCGTCGCTGCCAGTTTGCTTACGCTGGAGCTAACGGCGGCAACGGTTGTGTCCTTGGCATTTACAACGCTATCAAGGACTTTTACTGCCATCGTATCAATATCACTGAGTGTTCCTGTTTTTGCGCCCGTTGGATCCTGTGCCATAACCGGAACTACAAGAAAAAGGCAAAAAATAATTGCTAAGCATGCAAAAACCGCCTTATAAGTTTTTGCATTTCTCTGTCTGAATTGATGCATGTCGATTGGTTTTAGTTGTGGGAATTTATTGCAGTGAATTAAAAGACATAGGTTGCTGCTAACAGACCGGTAAACGTAGACGATGTCAGCGTGCCGTCGTGTTTTTCAAATGCGCCATCCGTAAATACTCCTGTTGCTCCGGAAGAATTGTCAAGACGCAGTTCCGGCATTACTGTCAGTTTGCCCAGGTGAATCTGACCTGTCAGGGTGAATTCCATAAAACCTGCATCAGGAATAGACAAAACAGCCTTCTTATTATCGAAATATTCACCTCTTAAAGTCAGGCCGAATACCGGACTCGGGTCAACATTCAGATATACGGCGGTGCCCCACCATGTTGCAGAAGTTGCTGCGCTGATGGTTTGTTCTGTTGCATTGAATCCGACACCGAATTTATCAGTTACAGTACCCGTCAAAACAAAATCAAACTGATTCATAGTCGTGCCTACTGCCACTTTTCCTCCCTGATAGTTTAGATAGAATTTCCACTTGCTGTCGGGTGTAGCGGTACTTAATTGTGCGATAAAGCTTTGATATGCACCGGTCGGTTGTGTGGAATGATCTGTTGAATTGGAAATTCCAACCATGAAAGCTGTTTTGCCTGCAATGGCCACATCCGCTTTTAGACCGGTATTGAAGAACGGTCCGTAAGTAAACATATAACTCATGGAGTAGTTCCTGTTCGAAGCGGCATCTACGACTTCATAACCGATATGAGTACCCCATTTACCCGCGGTCAGTTTGATTTTGTCGGAGATATTGTAATAAACAAAAGCCTGTACGACGTTTGACAGGGAGAAATAAGGGTTTGTAGTGCTTGTAACGCCATCATTATAGGAGAAATCCTGGGCTCTTTTTCCAAATCCAAGTTCTACGGTAACACCTGCTTTGGCCCAGCTGTGGTCGGCGCGGATGGTTGCCATACCGAGTTCAAATGAATTCTGGGAATTCGTGAAGCTCGTATAGTTGTTAAATGTACCGGGTGGGTTCGCGAAGTTATACCGGTAATACAGATCCAGGGAGCCTGAAAAGGTAGTCGCCGGATTCGGTGGAACAGAATCGACTTTTGGTGGAGGAGTGGCTGTTTTTGCAGAATCCTGGGCCTGCACCTGCGTAATAATAAACGATCCAAAGGCGACAATAAGCAGTTTTAAGTTTTTAACCATTGTAGTTTGTTTTAATTGTTTACTGAAATCGGCAGAACCCGGCCAGGGACCCCGCATTAAAAAAAATTTACATGGCTAAGCTGAATCGTCGTCGGATGTGGTTTTCAAAAAATTGGATGGATAGTCAAGATCAGCTAAATAGGAAGGTTTGTGAAAAACATTAGATAAATATGTAATACTGATCTAATAAGTGAAAGTATTATTAATTCTTATTCTAATTCGTATACTAAACATATATATTTTATTTTAATGTGTGTTGAAAATTAGATTTTATTTAAAAAAAGCATATATGTTCTAAACATTATTCAATAAAAAAAGGCCCCGGAAGGGGCCTATGTAAAAGGGATATAATTCATCATTATCTCAGGAAAAGAATCTCACGATATTTTGGCAAAAGCCATTCGCTGTCGTCCACCAGCACTTCCAGTTTATCCACATGATAGCGGATCTTGTCAAAGAAAGCGCCTTTGACATCGTCACAGTAGGCGATCGCTTTCAGCCTGGAATCCGTGATGGCGTTGGCTTTTTTCCTTGCTTCAATCATCTGGCTTACCTGGCTGCTGATCTCAGAGATATGTTCGGAGATTTTTTCCAGGATCGAGCGCTGGTTTGAGAAAGCAGGTTCTTTCAGTCCTATTTCTTTAATACCAATAATATTCTGGATCAGTGTATTCTGGTATTTGATGGCCGGCGGAAGGATATGGCTTGTACAAAGCTCTCCCATGATCCGGGCTTCTATCTGGACCTTTTTAACGTATTTTTCCAGTTCAATTTCATGTCTTGCTTCCAGCTCCACATGGGTTAACACATTATTGGATTCAAAGAGATGTTTGGCTTTTTCCGTTACCAGCGCATCCAGTGCCAGGGGTGTTGCCTTAATATTCGGAAGACCTCTTTTTTCAGCTTCCTTGGTCCATTCGTCGCTATAGTTATTTCCTTCAAAAAGCACTTTTTCACCACTTACAATGTATTCGCGGATCACATGCATGATGGCGATTTCTTTTTTCTCTCCTTTATCGATCAGGGCATCCACTTCCTTTTTGAATTTCTTCAGTGTATCTGCCATGATGGTGTTGAGTGCGGTCATGGCATTTGCGCAATTGGCTGCCGAACCGACCGCACGGAATTCGAATTTATTGCCGGTGAATGCAAAGGGTGAAGTACGGTTACGGTCGGTATTGTCCAGCAATAATTCCGGAATACTCCGGTGAAGGTCCAGTTTGAGAATGGCTTCATCCTGCTCGTCGAATTTTGCGCCTACTCTCTCTTTGATGTCTGCCAGTACTTTGGTCAGGTACTCCCCGATAAAAACTGAAATAATCGCGGGGGGTGCTTCATTTGCGCCCAGGCGGTGGTCATTTCCGGCAGAAGCGATGGAGGCCCGAAGCACATCAGCATAATCATAAACTGCTTTGATCGTATTCACGAAGAAAGTCAGGAACATGAGGTTTGTTTTCGGTGTTTTCCCCGGTGCAAGCAGGTTTACGCCGGTGTCGGTAGACATGCTCCAGTTATTATGTTTTCCGTTCCCGTTAATTCCTGCAAATGGTTTTTCATGCAGCAGCGCCCGCAATTTATGTCGTCTGGCTACCCGATCCATAATATCCATCAGTAAGGTATTATGATCAACCGCCAAGCTGATTTCTTCAAAAATCGGGGCGCATTCAAACTGGGAAGGTGCTACTTCATTGTGACGGGTTCTTAAAGGAATACCCAATTTATAGGACTCCGTTTCATAATCCCGCATAAACGCATAGACTCTCTCGGGGATCGATCCAAAATAATGATCTTCCAGCTGCTGGCCTTTTGCCGGCGGATGGCCGAATACAGTCCTTCCACTCATAACCAGGTCGGGACGTGCATTGGCCAGGGCTTCATCAATCACGAAATATTCCTGTTCCCATCCTAAAGTGCCAATGACTTTGGTTACATTCTTATCAAAATAATTACATACGTCCACCGCCGCCTTATTCATAGCTTCCAGCGATTTCAGAAGCGGGGCCTTATAATCCAGCGTTTCACCGGTATATGAAACAAAAATGGTCGGGATACAAAGGGTTTTACCTGTTTCGATTTCCATGATAAATGGCGGGGAAGATGGATCCCAGGCCGTATACCCGCGGGCTTCAAAAGTAGCGCGGATACCTCCGGAAGGGAAGGAAGAGGCGTCCGGTTCCTGTTGAATCAGGGCATCCCCTTCGAATTGTTCGATTGCTGTGCCGTCTCCCTTAATGGTAAAAAAGGAATCATGTTTTTCTGCGGAAGAACCCGTTAGTGGCTGAAACCAGTGGGTATAATGCGTAACCCCTTTTAATTCGGCCCATTGCCTCAATCCGGCTGCAATCTGGTTGGCTACCAGACGGTCAATTTTTTTACCGCCCTTGATGGATCCTGTGAGGCTTTTATAAGCTTCATCACTCAGGAATTCCCTGGCTGTCTGGAGTTTAAATACATTTTCTCCGAAAATGGCTGTGATTTTTTTGGATCCGTCAAGTAATACAGGTGTTTTTGTTGACAGATCGTTAATTGCTTTTACTCTTAACGATTCCATTTACAATAATTTTTATTAAAACGAATGTATGCGATTATTCATAATGACGGAAAAAAAATAGCTTTCTCCTTGTTTTTTTAGAAAATCTTCTAAGGATTACCTTTTTAATCACCTACTATTATTAATTATCTATTTAAAATTATAAAAAAAGATAACATTATGGATAATTCTAATGTAATTTGAAAATCCGGTACCTGAGTTTTTGTTGCAGGAGCGGGTTCCCGGCATATAAAAATAAAAACAGCAGCAGAAAAGCGATGGACCGGTACCGGACGATGGCCCCCGGAAAGGGCACCACATATCCAATAATGATCAGCTGGCTGATCCCGTAAAATAGAAATAACCAATACAGGGGATGAGAAATCTGTTGTTTCCGCCCGGGACCCAGGAAAAAGTAAAGGATACCGGCCATTAAGAAAAGGATGTCTATGGAAGAAACGGATTGCATCAGATTTTTCCCTTCCCATGGAAAGGGCCGGATAACACTGTTCTCAACAGCCCGGGGCAATACTTTCAGAAAACTGAGGAGACCGGGTTTTAAACTATCCAGCGCATAACGGGTATTACCCTGTAAACGAAAAAAACTTTCCTGTGCATGTTGCACGGGCCGGGAAAGCTGGAATGGAGGCGGAAGAAATAAACTGACACCGAAGATGAGTATGGCCACTGTAAATACACGCACGAACAAAAACGGGCCGGATGCCTTTTTTTTCACGCTGATTATATAAGCCAGAAAAGCGGGAAGAAAAACCGCCAGGAACTGATAACGGATCAGCAGAAGAATGATAAAACCGAACAGCATGCCGGACACATTTCCGGCTCCGGGTTTTCGCGCATATGCCTCTCCGTTATAGATCAGCAGCACAATACCTAACAGGATGAGGGCTTCTGCGCGGATACCACTGCACCAGAATATGACGGAAGGGATAAAAAAAATCAGCAGGAAATTCATACCGGTTCTTTGCGGGAAGTCTCTGGCCAGGAGTTTAAATAATAGGAGCGGTCCTGTAATCGTTAAAAATTCAAACCACAAAACATCGATATAGTAGTTTTTTCCGCTGAGCAGATTCAGGATCGCCAGGCCCTTGATCATGAACCATCTTTCAAAATTGTTGATATAAAACATAAGTGCCTCCCATCCATGGTAACCCGTCACCTGCAAAGAATAAGCCGGCGAGAACTCATGGAAAAACTGACCCGGATGAAGCAATAGTAAATCGGTTGATTCTTTGGATTCATTGAAAAAATTCCAGGTATCATCCCCTCCGTAAAAATGGAGTAAAAGCCATCCATACAGGCAACCCATGAATATTTTAAACAGAACGATGGAAGCGGTATGATATATGGTGAAAGGAAAGATTTTCCGCCGGATCATGAAATGGAGCAAAATGGTTCCGGAAAACAGGTAAAAGAAAAACAGAAAATATGCAAGCATGTGAATTTTACCTGAATTTGATTCCCCAAATCTATAAATTTGAATTTAATATCTACGGATGATTGAGAATCTGCCCGAAAAACAGAAGAAAAAGGTTGCCCTTGTAGCGAATAGTGCCTGGTCAGTGTATAATTTCAGGATGGATCTGATCCGTCACCTCTTGATCCGATTTGACGTACTGATCATTGCGCCGAAAGATGAATTTGTATTGGAATTGACAAAAACAGGATGCAGTTTTCTCCCGATTCACTTTAATAACCGTTCCGAAAATCCCCTGTTGGATTATGCCCTGTATCATTCCCTGAAAAAGATTTATGCATCAGAGAAGCCGGATTTAATTTTTCACTATGTGATTAAACCCAATATCTACGGATCACTGGCAGCAGCTAAGGTCGGCATTCAATCCGTAGCGGTCATCACCGGTCTCGGTTATACCTTTGACCGCCGCAACTGGCTGAACCGCATCGTCTCTTTCCTGTATCGCATCGCGTTAAAAAAAGCCTTCGAAGTGTGGTTTCTCAACCAGGAGGACGCTCATCTTTTCAGGCAGCGAAAACTGGTGAGTCCGCAGAAAATTAAAATTTTGCCCGGTGAGGGAATTAATACGGAATATTTTTTTCCCCAGGCCAACAAACCGGTCGCCAGGTCAAAGGCTTTCCAATTCCTGATGGGTACACGCCTGCTGAAAACGAAGGGAGTGGGCATATATGTGGAAGCTGCCGGCATCCTTAAAAACAAATACCGGGATGTCCGTTTTGAACTGATTGGATTTTTTGAAAAAAATCATCCGGATTCGATTTCAGAATCAGAATTAAAACAATGGCAGAAAAAGGACATCATTCATTACAGCGGATTCGCCAGAGATGTACGGCCATTTCTCCGACAGGCGGATTGTTTTGTTTTTCCATCCTTTTACCATGAAGGAATACCCCGTTGTCTGCTCGAAGCGGCCGCTATGGAAATTCCCATCATCACATCCCTGAATACGGGTTGCAAAGAAGTGGTGCAGGAAGGGGTAAACGGATTTTTATGCATGCCCCATAACGCGGAGGATCTGGCTTTGCGTATGGAAGAGATGATGAACCGCCCGAATGCAGAGCGCGCGGAATTTGGTAAGAACGGACGCCAACGGGTGATCGAAAGATTTGGAATGGAAAAGATTCTCGCAGAATATGACAGAACTTTATCCGGTCTGAAGGAATCAGGTGAAGTCTTACACTAACTTCCCGCCTGTCTCAAAAAATCCAGGATCCCGGATTCCTTAATCCGCTCTTCCCAGCGCCAGCTTTCCAGATTGGGAAATGCATATGGGAAATCAACGATCCGGTCCCAGGTCATATTGCTAAGGTCTTCTTTCAATAAAAAATAATTACCGCCATACCTCTCCTGGAACTCGGAGATCCAATAATAATTGGTGCTGATCACTGGAATTTTCATCGCTGCATATTCCAGGAATTTAGTGGAAGATTGCGCGTTAAACGGTTCTTCATCCGGAATAAAATTTACTGCAAAGCGCGCCCTGGTAAGCCAGCCGGGAACTTCATCCCAGGAAACGGCCGCCTGAAAGAAAATATTTTTACAATGGGCGAAACTTTTCCTCAGGGCGTCTTCATCATTGCCCAGCATCAGGATCGATCGTTGCTTCAGGGCACCCTCTTCAAAAACCTTCAGCAGGATATCCAGTCTTCTGTAAGAGGCCAGATTGCCACTGTAAATAAAATCGAATTCCTTTTCTGAGTCTTCAGGTTTTTGAAAAAACAAATCGCTGATGCCCGTATCCCGGTAACCAAACGGGACTTCATCATGAATATTCAACTGCTCCCGCACGTAGGGATTCAAATATAAACGGAAATGCGGCCGGGGTGTGAGTCTGCTTTTCAAAAAATCTTTGACTTTACGTTTAGGAGGTACCGAAGCGGAAGTGAATTCATGAATAATCAGTTTTTTTTTATTGAAAGACCTGGGATAAAATCCCATCAGATACCAGTATACATCCGCCCCGGATTCCTTTTCTGTTCCGTAGACGGCCATACAGGTGTCAATATGTTGTTTTTGAAAAAAAATCTGGTAAGCGGCGAGTTCGGGCAAAAAATCGCGGTGGTTATGGATGAATGCAATCTTCATGGGATCCTAAAATTATAGAATAGATTAACGTGTCCTTCGTAATTTTGCGGTTTCCCCAAAGAACATGGATATTACTGTTAAAACCGCAGAACAACTCAGGCTAACACCGGAAGAGTTTGACCTCATTTGCCAGAAACTGGGCCGTAAACCGAATTTCACGGAACTCTGTGCCTTCAGTGCGATGTGGAGTGAACATTGCAGCTATAAAAATTCCATCCGCTGGCTGAAGACGCTTCCGCGCGACGGGGAAAAAATGCTGGTGAAAGCAGGTGAGGAAAATGCCGGTCTCATGGATATCGGAGATGGTCTCGGCGTGGTTTTCAAAATCGAATCGCACAACCATCCTTCGGCCATTGAGCCGTTTCAGGGGGCAGCTACCGGTGTGGGCGGCATTCACCGGGATATTTTCACGATGGGTGCCCGACCGATAGCTTCCCTGAATTCGCTGCGTTTCGGAAAATTAAATGACCTTCAAACCCAGCACCTGCTGGCGGGTGTGGTGCATGGCATTGGTCACTATGGAAATTGTTTCGGTGTACCGACAGTTGCCGGAGAAATTTATTTTGATTCATGTTATCATACCAATCCCCTCGTGAATGCGATGAGCGTGGGAATCGTTAAAAAAGGGAAAACGGTTTCTGCTACTGCCCTGGGAAAAGGGAATCCGGTTTTCTTTGTGGGCAGCGCAACGGGCAAAGACGGGATTGGCGGCGCTTCTTTTGCTTCCGCGAATATTACCAGGGAATCTGTACAGGAATTACCTGCGGTTCAGGTGGGAGATCCCTTCCAGGAGAAAAAATTACTGGAAGCCTGCCTGGAAGTAATAGAAACCGGCGCGGTCGTAGGCATGCAGGATATGGGCGCCGCCGGCATCATATGTTCCACAGCTGAAATGAGTGCCAAGGGAGAAGTCGGAATGCGCATTGACCTGGACAAAGTACCCACGCGGCAGACGGGTATGAAAGCTTGGGAATTGCTGCTCAGCGAGAGTCAGGAACGCATGCTGATGGTGGTTGAGAAAGGGAAAGAGAAAAAAGTCATTGACATATTTGAAAAATGGGATCTTCCCTGTTCTAATATCGGGGAAGTCACAGACGATAAATTACTGAGTTTTTATTATGATGGAAAACTGGAAGCTGTTATTCCTGCAGAAGAACTGGTACTCGGTGGCGGCGCTCCCCAGTATACCCGTGAATACAGGGAGCCGGCCTATTTCGCAAAAATAAAATCATTCGATCCTGCTTCAATCCCGGAAGCGGATAATCTGAAATCTGTTGCAGAAGAGTTGATCAAACTTCCTTCCATTGCTTCCAAACGATGGATCAGTGTTCAGTATGACTCTACCGTGGGCGCAGCCAATACCTCTACCAATGAACCTTCTGACGCAGCCATTGTCATCGTGCAGGGAACCACCAAGGGCATCGCCATGACAACCGATTGCAACAGCCGGTACGTGCTGGCAGATCCCTTTCAGGGAGCCATGATCGCAGTAGCTGAAGCGGCCCGAAACCTGGTATGTTCCGGGGCAACCCCTTTAGGCGTTACGAATTGCTTAAATTTTGGCAATCCCTATAATCCCGAAGTATATTACCAGTTTGTAAATGCTGTAAAGGGAATGGGTGCAGCCTGCCTGAAATTTGGTACGCCGGTTACCGGAGGAAACGTCAGTTTTTATAATCAGCATCCGGATGGGGCCGTATATCCGACACCTACGATCGGTATGGTGGGACTGCTCGAAGACAGCAGAAAAAAAATGACGCTGTATTTCAAACAGCCCGGAGACCTGATTTTTATGATGGGAAAATCCCGAAACGATATCAATTCATCTGCATTTCTGCATGCGTTGAACGATGTGGAATTCAGTCCTGCTCCTTATTTTGAACTGGAAGAAGAATTTGCACTTCAAACCAAACTGCTGGGCTGTATTCAAAAAGGTTTCGTAGAATCGGCCCACGATGTGGCGGAAGGTGGTTTGTTTGTAACGCTCGCTGAGAGCGGGTTTCACCGCAATCTCGGATTCTCTGTTGATTGTCAGGATAAAACATTCCGGCGCGATGCCTACTGGTTCGGCGAATCACAAAGCCGCGTAGTCGTGTCCGTTAAAAAGGAGAAACTCGCCTCGTTTCAACAGTCGATGGCCGGAATACCCATGGAAAAATTGGGCGTTGTAACGGACTCGGGAATTGAAATAGATGGGAACAGCTGGGGAAATATCCGCGAATGGAAACATGAATATGATACGGCCATTGAAAAAGAAATGGTTTCAATTGTTGAAGCATGAACCATTCTTCCATAATCGTCGTAACAGGAGCTGCTGGTTTTATCGGGAGCTGCTTCACCGGATTTCTGAACGAAAAAGGATACCATCAGCTCATCCTGGTGGATGAATTCAGCCGACAGGATAAATTGAATAACCTCAAAGGAAAAAAATTCATCCACCAGATCGAGCGGGATGATTTTTTCTCCTGGCTGAAAACAAATAATCCCGATATTCAATTTGTTTTTCACCTGGGTGCCAGAACAGATACAACGGAATTTGACTATGCCGTTCACGAACGGTTAAACCTGGAATATTCCCAGTCCGTCTGGGATTATTGTATGCTGAAACAAGTCCCCCTGGTATATGCTTCTTCGGCAGCTACCTATGGGTCTGGCGATTTGGGATACCGGGATGATCATGAACTGCCTTTCAGGCTGGAACCGCTAAATGCTTACGGAATTTCTAAAAATGAATTTGATAAGTGGGCAATCCGTCAGCATAGTCATCCGCCATTTTGGGCAGGATTGAAATTCTTTAATGTATATGGTCCGAACGAATATCACAAGGGGAGAATGGCCAGCGTTATATGGCATGCATTTAATCAGATAAAGAATAATGGAACTGTAAAACTTTTCAAATCCCATCGGCCGGATTTCAAAGATGGTCAGCAGCTGCGGGATTTTATTTATGTAAAAGATATTTTGAAAGTCTGCTACTGGCTGATGGAAAATTTTGAAAATATTCCCGGAAACGGTTTATATAATCTGGGGACGGGCAAAGCCCGGACATTTGAAGCCCTGGTAAGGGCTACTTTCAGCGGTGCCGGACAACCCCCGGATATTCATTATATGGATATGCCGGAAGATATCAGGGATAAATACCAGTATTTTACGGAAGCCCGCATGGAAAAACTGAGGGCAGCTGGTTATGCGGAACCTTTTTATTCGCTGGAAGATGGCGTAACGGACTATGTAAAAAACTATCTTACACCACTTAATTATTATTAGCGCATGATCAATAAAATCGGCATCATCGGAGGAGGGAACCTGGGAATGGCCATAGCAGAAGGACTGATTCAGAGTGGATTTATCAGTCCCGGTCATATCCTGATTACCCGACGTTCTGTAGAACATCTGCACGCCCTGGAAAGAAAAGGGGTGATGGTCAGCACCAACAATGCAGATGCGCTCGATTATGCCGGTCTTCTGATCCTGGCCGTTAAACCATTCCAGGTGGAAGAAGTATTGACGAAACTTAAAGGAAATTTTAAGAAGGGAAAACATGTTCTTATTTCAGTTATTACCGGTGTGGGAATCACCCAGCTTTCCACTCTGGTCCCCGACGGGATTCCCATAGTTCGGGCCATGCCGAATACTGCGATTGCCATCCGGGAATCCATGACCTGCCTGGCCGGGAAGGATGTGAATCCTGAACAATTCCAGGAAATAATGGAAATCTTTAATCAGCTCGGCAGTACGGTGAAAATAGATGAGAAACTCATGGATGCAGCAACCGTTCTGGGTGCCTGCGGAACTGCGTTTGCCATGAGATATATCCGTGCCAATATCCAGGGAGGTATTGAAATCGGGTTTGATGCCGCTACGGCGAGTCTCATTGCCGCGCAAACCGTAAAGGGAGCAGCAGAACTGCTCTTAAAAAAACAAACACATCCCGAACAGGAAATTGATAAAGTAACTACTCCAAAGGGATGTACGATCGCCGGTCTGAATGAAATGGAACACCGGGGCTTTAGTTCGTCCCTGATCAAAGGATTGGTTGCCAGCTATCAAAAAATCGGACAGGATTAAAAAATGCATTGATAATCAGATTGTTATAAAATAGGGGGGATAAATCGGGCTGGTTTGGCTTGCATTTCTTAAAATATTGGAGGAAATTTACCGTTATACAGTGATCCTTTTTAATAAAAGGAAACTGACAAGATCCGAACCATGAAAATAACCCCCAGCCGCTATGTTCTGGCAGCAGAAATCCTGACCATTTTTCTATTTCACCTGGTGAAAATCAAACAGGCTGAAAAACACCCTGCAGATATCGTTTTTGTTCAAACTTCTAAAAGGGAAGCAGTGCATAAACCCATTGTGGAAGACAAAACCGGGTTAACTTATTTACTGGTCAACCTGATTAAATAATCTGCCACCCCTTTCTTTGCTCCATTTATCCACATTCTGTTTTTCCAATTTCGGACGAATGAAAAATTTGCCGTAGGTTTGCATGACCTTCTGGTTACTGTTTTACATCTGTAATTCAACAGGTCATATCATTTCACTTTACTGAGTTTATAGTTGTCTTAATTTAAACATTATGGCCAAATATATTTTTGTTACCGGAGGGGTTACTTCTTCGTTGGGGAAAGGAATTATTGCGGCATCCCTGGCTAAATTATTACAGGCAAGGGGCATACGGGTAACTATCCAGAAATTCGACCCTTATATCAATGTGGATCCGGGCACTTTAAATCCATATGAACACGGGGAATGTTTTGTAACGGAAGATGGTGCGGAAACGGACCTTGACCTGGGCCATTATGAGCGATACCTGAATATTTTCACTTCGCAGGCCAATAATGTTACAACCGGAAAGATTTATCAAACAGTTATCAATAAAGAAAGGGAAGGAGCTTACCTGGGGAAAACCGTTCAGGTAGTTCCGCACATTACAGATGAAATAAAAAGAAGGATGCTTCTGCTGGGACAGCGAAATGACTATGATGTCATTATCACTGAACTCGGTGGTACGGTCGGTGATATTGAATCCCTCCCATTTATTGAAGCGGTCCGCCAGTTACAGTGGGAATTACCGGAAGAAGATGTGATGGTGATCCACCTGACCCTGATCCCTTATTTGAAAGCTGCTAAAGAATTAAAAACAAAACCAACCCAGCACAGTGTGCGTATGCTTAGCCAGGAAGGTGTTTCACCGGATGTGATCGTATGCAGAACAGAAGAGCCGCTTACCCTCGATATCAGGAAAAAGATCGCCCTGTTCTGTAATGTGAAAGTAGAAGCAGTGATAGAAGCGGCCGATGCTTCTACCATTTATGAAGTACCGGTAACCATGATGAGGGAAAAACTGGATCTGATCTGTTTGAAGAAACTGAATATCACCAATTATCCCGAAGCAGAGCTTACTAAATGGAAGGAGTTTCTGGATAAATTGCGACATCCGAAATCCAAAGTTACCATCGGCCTGATCGGGAAATATATCGAGTTGCAGGATGCCTATAAATCGATCCTGGAATCCTTTGTACATGCAGGAGCAATGAATGAATGCAAAGTACAAATTCTGAATGTGCATAGTGAAACCATTACGGAAGAAAATGTAGCTGAAAAACTGGGAAATCTGGACGGACTCCTGGTAGCTCCCGGATTTGGTCACCGGGGCATCGAAGGAAAGATTACAGCAGTGAAATATGCAAGGGAAAACAAACTCCCGTTCTTTGGAATCTGCCTGGGAATGCAAATGGCCGTCATAGAATTTGCACGTAATATACTCGGTCTCACGAAAGCCCATTCCACCGAAATGCAGTTGGATACGCCAACCCCTGTGATTGACCTCATGGAGCACCAGAAAAAAATTACCGTTAAAGGAGGAACCATGCGCCTCGGTGCTTATCCCTGTGCTATCGAAGACCATACCCTGGCTAAAATCATTTATGGTAAATCCATGATTTCCGAAAGGCACCGGCACCGGTATGAATTCAATAATGAATACCTGCAGCAGTTTGAAGAAGCCGGCATGATTGCCAGCGGAAAAAATCCCGAAAGCGGTCTGGTGGAAATTATTGAATTACCCGATCATCCCTTCTTTATCGGAGTCCAATACCATCCCGAACTTAAAAGTTCTGTAGAAAATCCCCAACCCATCTTTGTGCATTTTATTAAAGCCGCTAAAGAATTTGCCAGCAAAAAAGTAGCAAGGAATGCCGTGCTGGAGCGCGAAATGATTTGAGATAATGTGCAAATGTGCAGATGTGCAAATGTGTCCCGCCAAAGGCGGCATTCAAATTAACTCGATCTACAATCAACTGCCAACTGCCAACTGCCAACTGTCAACAGTTAACGATCAACGACCAGCAGGAAAAGCCCAAACCAAAAACTGCGGAAACACTTTGCTCCAGCTTTGATAATCATGGGTACCTGCCGGTGATTCTGTATAAACAATCCCTTCCGGTGCGACCCCTTTTTTCTTTTCCAGCAGGCTGATGATATCCTTCGTATCGTCGATCACATCAATGATACTGTCTTTATCACGGTCCCCTTTTTCTTCTGCAGCGCCGGCATAGAACCAGTATTGAAGCCCCGGTCTTTTTCTGGAAGCTTTCAGTTTTGTGAACATGATCCGGTTTTTTTCATCTGAATAATTGCTGTCATCTGAAGCCAGGTCCCGCCACCAGAAAGATCCTGAGAACACACCCACTTTACTGAACTTGTCCGGGTGGTTCCAGGCAATGTCAAAAGCGGAGAGACCGCCCAGAGAACAACCTGCGATCACCACAGATTGAAATTTCCTTACACCGGATTGTTTTTTCGCATAGGGATACAACTCATTATTTATAAAAGCATCGTAGAAGGAAGCTTTGTTACCACGACCCAGCCAATCTGGTTTGTCAGCCACCCCATATTCCTTCATCCTGTCACCGGCTTCAATACCGATGATCACCAGGGGCGATATTTTACCGGAAGTATTCAAACTATCCATCGTTTCTTTCACGCGCAGTGAATCCATATCCTGACCGTCATTCAAAATAAGCAGATTGTACGCAGACCGGTCGGAGGGAGGTGGAGTATGCAGGACCCGCAGCTTCACATTTCTCTGCAGGTGCCTGGAATACAGGTTGTCGTCTGTTTGCTTTATTCGATTACAACAAATAACCAGGACAAGAAATCCCGGCAACAGAAAATATTTCATTGGATAAAGTTAAAAAACGTACCGGTTTTGCAGAGATTGATTAATCAGTCGATTCAAAATTAGTTTGGATGGTAGCCTATTCGATCGTAAATTTGCCCTCCACATCGCGAAGTAGAGCAGCGGTAGCTCGTCGGGCTCATAACCCGAAGGTCGGAGGTTCGAACCCTCCCTTCGCAACGAAGCGATTTTCACTTCTGAAACCCCTGTTAATCAGGGGTTTTTACATTTTAAAAATTATATTTGATGTTGAGTGTGCAGAGTTTTGTTCGGAGTCTTTGCACCTGAATCCATTCCGCTTCGATTGCGCATACCCTGCGCCGTTATTGAAGCAAACACGGCAGTTTGATTTGGACTTCTGCCTGTTTTTTGTATGTTTGTAAAACAGAAATCCCCGTAACACACCTTACGTCTAATGATGAACTCCTGATGGGAGCGGTGCTACGAGGTTCACGGCAGATGAACTGGTGCCGTTATTTCACACAAGAAATTTAAAGGGAAGAAGCTGTTCTCCCCTTTTTCATTCGGCAAGCAATTCAAGTACATCCAGTTGCTTCCTCAAAATCTCTATATCCTTTTTTTTGATGTCAGTTGGATAAGTTATATATGCAATTTTCCCGTCGGTCAGGCGAACTTTCGCTTTTTCAGTATTAACCATTTCTTCAAGCAAATTCTGAGTGAGAATCCCTCCTGCCGCATTTCGCAACGTATTCGCAGCGGCCGCGAGCACAGAAGATGTATTTTCAGCGCCGGGTATATCATAAACAGGCTGCCATTGATTTATGTCAGGCGGTATTGATGAAGAATCCGTCATGCCGGAGGACATGGCAGATGTTCCAGACGTTGCGTTTGAGGTTGAAGACAGCTTTTCCAATGCATGCCTATACTGCAGAATATTAAATTCATTTGCTGCGCCCACATACCGGGCATTGGCAATAAAACTGTCAGCGACTTCCGGCGCGGCTTTTTCTGCAATTCTGTGGAACCTCACAAGATGAGTTCTAAGCTCTGCGGGAATGGCATGGCCATCATGTTTATCAATCAGTTCCTTATACATTTTGGGCTCTGCAAACGCCTCCAAAAGGCACCGCTGTCTTTCATTGTCTGTCAACCATTGCCGATTTGCGGAAACATGAAAAAGATGGTCATGACGTACAAATCTTTCAGTGTTTGCATATGTGTTTTTAAATGTTAACCGAATAGTAAACCGTGCAATGTATGCGGCTGGTTTTATACTGCTTCAAGTGTGGTTTGTGGAATTCTTTCGAAGTAAGATACAAAGCGGGGCTATGAACGTCCCGAAAGTAGCCCACTAATAATGGTATTTCTTTCGCGCGCTTCGGGCGAAATCGAATCAAAATAAAAGCGGACGCATTCGCCGACTGCTTCCGACTCGCTGACTTCATGTTTTCGAGCGTACTCAACTACTAGCGTGTATAATTTTGGGGACAGGAACGCAGAAATTCGGCGTCCATGTGATAAACTTTTTTTCGATGACATTTAGTTTATTTGATATATTCCTACTTCAACCACAGTTATATGTGGAAATCAGTTCAGGGCTTTGATGTTCTTTAACTTTTTAGTAAGAATATTTCGATAGGGCCGAGTTTCCAACACTTTCATTTCCAAATTCGTATATAAACATTAATTTCATTGCGATGAAGCAATTAATTATCTCTATACTTTTTTTAGTACCGATTTTATGTATTGGACAAAAATGTAAAGACCTTCCGAAAGAGTTTATCTCGTTTACAGACGCGTTATCTCATTTTTATGAGACTGAATTTTCATTCTCAGATCACCGTAGTGAGACAATACAATCCTTATCTGAAAAAAAGAATGCAAAGCTCGTCAGTGCGAATTATTATAGTTGTGACAATAAAACTGGTTATGCAACATTCCTCTTTCTACCCGGAGATACATTTATATACGAAAAAATACCGATTGAAATATGGGACGAGTATAAAAAATGTGCGTCACCCGATTTGTATTATGAAAATTATATTTTGACTAAGTACAAATATATTTTTAAGCAACTCAGGTCTGATGGAGCGGTTAACTTTCAGTAGGAATATTTCGATGGGTTCTGGCCAACGGTAATGTTGAAGCCTGTCCGTCCACCGCGTCTATAAATTGTGAATTCGTTGCTGAAGGGATAATTAACCGCATACCTGTACAAATCCCCATAATGACCATACTGTTCATGTGTCTGGAAATCATTTTCCCCCAAATAACCGCTTGAAAAAACCTTTCTTCTTTTTTTCTTCCGGGGGTTTATTGCTGTTTACGGCGTCAGTTTTTTTTTTACCGTTGGCCTCGTCGAGGATGCGTTGTTCATCCGGCGAGAGTTTTGAATCTACAGGAACACGGGGAGAACTGGTATCCAGGTATTGATTCGCTTTTCCATTTCCCTGATCGGCGCCCTCCGCTCCCGGAGTCGGCGTTTTGTCAATAATATTCATGTAATCATACATCATATCCGACTTCATGTTTTCCGGTTGAACAAATCGTGCTTTGCGGTTTAGCCCGACGTCTTTATCTGCAGCCGTTTTCGCATAGAAATATTCCCAGATGGGACGCGCGGAACGTCCGCCTTCTCCCAGTTTGGTGTCCAGCCGGATAAAATTATCATCGCAGCCGATCCATACGCCGGCCAGCAATTGCGGGGTATAACCCAGGAACCAGGCATCGGTATTATTCTGCGTAGTTCCGGTTTTCCCACCCATTTCAGCCAGACCCAACCGGTCCCGCATGCCGGCAGCGGTTCCGATATCCACCGTACCCTGCATCATGCGGCACATGGTATATGCCGTATTCTGACTGATCACTTCTTTTCTCTCCGTATCAAAACGCGCGAGCACATTCCCGTTCTTGTCTTCGATCCGGGAAATATAATAAGGTTTGGTGCTGAACCCCCCGGAAGGGAACATGGTATACCCCCACATCATTTCATAAAGGGATATCTCAATTGCGCCCAGGGCGAGTGAAGGGTAAGCTTCCATTTTAGATTTGATATTGATATTATGCAGGAAGTCAACAAATCGTTTTGGGGTTACCTGCTTCATGATAGCGGCAGAAGCACAGTTTAAAGAATGTGCAAGGGCGGTTGCCATGCTGACCTGCGCGCCGTAGGCTTCGCATTTACCTCCGGCCGGCACGAGTCCAAAGCCATCGAAATATTGCGCCTGATTCTCGACCATAGTTTCGGGCGTGAATCCGGCATCTTCAATGGCGTCGGCATAGAGGAATGGTTTGATGGAAGAACCTACCTGCCTTTTGGTATTGATATTGGCGTGGTCAAACTTGTAGGTTTTGAAATCTATTCCGCCGATCCATGCCTTCACTGCTCCGCTCATCGGATCCATGGCCATAAAAGCGGTCTGCATCATCTGGTGATTGTACTTGATGGAATCCAGCGGCGACATAATCGTATCGGTTTCGCGACGAGAATTCCAGGCGAACACTTTCATCGGAATGGGCTGATCAAAACTTTTACGGATCTCGGCAGCAGGAATACCGTCATCTTCCATATTTCTCCAGCGTTCAGTATTGCGAATTAAGGATTCAAGAATGTTCTGATGTTCTTTCCATACGAGTCCCTTGCGGATAGAGGGTTGTGTATTGAGTACTTTTTGCAGACTTGGAACCTGTTTGGCAACCGCTTCCTCCGCATATAACTGCATCCGGGGGTTAATGGTTGTATAAATCTGCAATCCATCTTCATAGAGATCAAAAGGTTTATCCGTCGCCGGATTTTTATGTTCTTTACACCATTTTTTCAATTCTTCCCGGATTACGTCCCTGAAATATGGCGCCAGTCCATTGTTCTCGTCCTGCTTTTTATAATTGGACAGGTCAATGGGTTTCAGTTTGAAGTTGCGTTCCTCTTCTTCAGTAATAAAATTACTTTCTTCCATCCGGTGGATAACAGTATTGCGTCTTTCGATGGCGGCTTTCGGATTTTTTCTTGGATTATATAAAGTATTTCCGCTGAGCATACCTATGAGCATGGCGGCTTCGTCTACCGTAAGTTGTTCAGGTTCCTTTGAAAAAAAAGTACGGCTTGCATTTCTGATACCATATACGTTATCGCCAAAAGGAACTGCATTGAGGTATAAGGCGATGATTTCTTCTTTGGTAAAATTTCTTTCCAGCCGGACGGCTGTAATCCACTCTTTCAGCTTTTCTATTCCGCGCCGCGCCATATTATGCGAACCCTGTCCCAGCATATATTTGGCGAGCTGTTGGGTAATTGTCGAACCGCCCCCGTCACGTCCCAGTTTTACAACGGCACGCAGCACACCCATGCCATCGATACCGGAATGTTCGTAAAATCTTTTGTCTTCGGTGGAAAGTAATGCGTTTACTGCATTTTTTGAAATATCATGGTATTCCACATTGCTGCGATTGCTCTTGTCTTTATAATATTTCCCCATCGAAGTTCCGTCGTCTGCGTATACTTCGGAAGCCAGCATGATGGACGGGTTCTCCAGTTCCTTTAAAGACGGCAACGGTCCAAAAACGCCAAAGTTTATCAGGATGAGCAAAATAATAAAGCCGCCAAGTCCGGCAAAAAAAACCTTCCAGAATATCGGGATCGCTTTGCGCATATTTTAGTTTTATAGTACTCTTTTTATCGTGTAGCATTTACGGATCTACCATCTACCATCCACCATCTACCATCCACCATCCACCTTCCACCACACCCTCCACGAAATCATTTCACAGCCGGAAATTTATCAGGCGAATACACCTGTAAAAACCTTTTATATAGTTGTATGTCTTTATTCGCCAGGAGTATTTCAAGGTTCCGGTCATCTATGATGACGAAGAAATATTTGTTTGCCGGCAGCCAGGGTATGATTTCCCGGGGTGCCGCGTTCCCGGCTTTGTCCATATAAGTCAATGCGGCTGACGCATTGTCAAAGCCATGAATGATCATCATCTTCGTGGTATCCGTGAGGGACTGTTTACTGATCTCGTAATTTTTCCCATAGAAATTTTCCCGGTCGTACCGGTCAAACGCGTTTTTTGATTCTGTAACATATACCGGATCCACTTTCGTCATGACCAGTACGACTGACTGAGGTTTATCGGGCGACCAGGTATAAGGGGAAACAAACAGCGACTGTGCCCTCAACTGGAGGGCATCCGGTTTCTTAATGACAATCTGATTACTGTCCCGGTTAATATTTTGGACATTCAGGGCTTTTGCTTTGGCATCCCTCACAGAATCGGCTGGTTTCGGTTGTACGACTGCGTTAGCTGCCTGTGTGATGCTGTCATCCGACAGCCGGGACACGTGCAGGTTCCGCAGGTAATTTTCTATTTTTTCCCGCTCATTCAAAACCCGGAGCATGTTTTTAGCTTTCGCTGCCATCGGGGTACCCTGGTATTTCGATATGATTTTATTCAGGGTGGATTTGCCGATACTATCGTACCGGTAATGGATATAATAAAGCGCTTCAATATATAATAACTGGGGAGTCCAGTATTTGTCGCCGTAAATACTGTCCAGCTTCAGTTTTTCTGCAGCGGCTTCATCAAAATGGCCTTCGATCAATTTTTCATACACCTGTTCATAGGCGTGGGTAGCCTGGGTGCGTGCAGGCAGGTCAGCGGGCCCCTTGGGCGGATTTTCAATCAGGGAAATGTATCTGCCGGAAGGGAATTTTTGTTTCATCAGAGCCAGTATCCTGGCGGCATTCAGCGTATCATTTAAATGTATATAACAAAAGTATTGATTGTATAAAGCCTCCTGGTAAAATCTGGTGTCTGGAAAACGATTTTCCAGACTGTCATATATTTTCAGGGCGCTTCTGTAATCCGGCAGATAATCCTGTAAGGATTTACCGAGAATAAATAATGCATTTTCAAGAGAGTCCTGGGACTTTTTCAGTTTTTCCGGGGTCAGCGGTACGGCCTCCAGCAGGGCCTGGGCTGTGAGTTTAGGAGCTAGTGTAGTAACAGGTGCGGGTTCATTACCGCTCATCGGTAAACTGATAGGGGGTGTAAGTCCCGTTACCTGTTTATTAATCAGGGATTGCACTTCCCAGTTATCCACATTGGGCCGGTTGCCCCATTTAGATTTAAAATTGTTGTAACCACTTGCCTTTACTGACTGATTATAAAAATACCAGTCCCCCGCTCCGCCGCTACTGAACATATCAACCGGGGCATTGCTGTTATTTGACTGGAAGCCAGAACTTCCCAACGCATTATCATTATTATCCTCTTCTGTAATGCCTTGTTGTTTTCGGATGGCCCGCAACATTTTTTTGATATAGTCATTTCTTTCTGACGGTGTCATGGCCGCAATGCGCTGAAGACTGTCCTGCCTTTGAATGATCAGGATCTGCGGGACGATATGGCTCAGGGCCAGTTTTCTGTCGAGTAATATTTTTAGGGAATCTGCAATCGCCGCGTTATTTGTATTTACACTATCATAAGCGTATAAGGCCTGCGGATAGATTTTATCTTCCATGAAAATCCACCCGAGTTTTAGGAAAGCCCGGTCCCGGTTATATCCCAGGCCGTTTGCATGTGCAATACACAATTTAAAATATGCCCGGGCAGCTGCTTTATTATTTCTTTCCAGTTCCATTTCAGCAGCTATATAGTAAATGACATCGAGGTAAGGCTCATAAATTTCCTTTCTTGCCATTCGCATGAGGGCGTTCAGATTTTTCTGAATATAATCTCCCTTGGCTTCATTTCCTTTATTGTCACGAATCGCATTCAAACGGGCAAATACTGCGAGCGCCGGATCCATTGTATTGGAAGCCGCTTTTTCATACCAGTAGGTGGCTGAAACCGGATGATCGCCCCGTTCATACAATTGGCCGATCAAATATTCCCAACGGGCTTTTTCTCCGGGGTTGGTGGAATTATCCAGCGCAAGACTCAGGTGATAGGCAGCGCTGTCCCAAAGTTTGATTTTATAATACCACAATGCCTGCATTTCATGCAGGGCGGGTTTCAAACGGGCCGGAAAATTCGGATCCTGTTTGAGAACTTCAATCAAAACAGCACCCTTTGTTAATTTATCCTGTTGGAAATATGTCCGTATCAGCCAGATAAAAGCTTCGTTCCGGCTGGGGGGTTCACTGAAAGCTTTCTTAATGATGCTCCTTTTTTCATTGGTAGAAACAGTAAATGCATTCCCGCCTTCTTCGGAATTACTTCCGATGGGGAGGGGATAGCCATCCGGGTCCCGTGGGGCATATGCATAGTTTACAAACTGAAAAAGTATATGGGCAGAATCCAGGTTATTCTTGTAGAAATAAGCCCGGCCCATGAGTATATACAAATTATCATCCCAGCTGTTGCGCAGGTCGTGCAGCAGTACAGCTGTATTCACTTTATCGGTCACTGAATCCAGGTTATGTTTATCCTTTGCGGTTGTTTCCAGCGTATAATTGTAAAATGGGAGGAGCTGGGTATAATCTTCCTGGAACTGGGCTTTGGCCCGAACGAGTACTTCATTAAGTTTTACATTGGTATTAAAATACCAGTTGTATTGTGTAATCGTATTCTGAAGAAGTGCACGGGCATCCGTCCACTTGGTTTCTGTTGTTTTTTCATAACCGAGGGTGCGGTTTTCATATCTCACCGGCTTCTTCAGGTCATACTCTGTTCCTGCCTGACCGGAACCGGTCAGGGAAAAGAAAAAAGAAAAGAATATAACTGAGCTTAGGATCCGTTTCACCCTTCGACCTTTAGGAATGCATGCAAACTAAAATGTTATTAACTGATAAACCCATAATTTATTTTAAAAATTCACCAAATTAAGGGTGTTTTAACCTGCAAACCAATAACTTGTTATCTTTAAGCCGCAATATCCCCTTATGGCCAAATTCGATGCCAATTCCACGCTAAAACGATTGCAAAACCGGTACAGACTGGTGGTGATGAATGATGATACCTACGAAGAAGTCGTTACTTTCAAACTTTCCCGCCTCAGCGTATATGTTTTTCTCAGCACGGTTTTTGTATTACTAACCGGACTTACAGTGGCTTTAATTGTATTTACTCCATTAAAACTTTATATCCCCGGATATGGAGATTTAAATAATACTACGGAGCTCCGTGAACTAAAAATACGAACTGATTCGTTAGAGCTGGAGATGAGATACCGGGACCAGTATTTCCAAAGCCTGAGAAATGTGCTGGAAGGGGGTAGTACGGTAAAAGTGGATACAACGACGCTTAAAATTCCGAAAGCGGAAAAAATAGACGATTAAAATCTAATACCAATGTTTAATAACAAATCCAAATCTGAAGCAGCAGAATCTGCAGTTCCCTCCGGCAGTGCCAGTCTCATTGGCAGCGGAACTTCTCTCAAAGGCGATATTACCAGTAACGGAGACCTGCGGATAGACGGGACCCTGATCGGTAATATTATCTGTACTTCTAAAGTCATCATCGGCGCGAACGGTGTGGTAGAAGGCGATATCAGTGGCCAGCAGGCGGATATCATGGGCAAAGTTTCGGGAACCATCAAGGTAAAAGAACTCCTGATGCTGAAAAGTAATTGCCAGGTAAATGGTAACCTGCATGCAGCCAAACTGCAGATTGAGCCGGCCGCCAATTTTAACGGGCAATGCCATATGATTCAGGAAACACCGGTGTCGAACAGCAAGTCCGGCAGTTCCTCCCATAAGGATGATTACCTGAAGAGTCCTTCTTTAGCCATTTCGTAGTAAGCTTAAAGCCTAAAGCCTAAAACTGATGTGCAGCAGGGAAATAATGGATTTCGAATTCATATCCCTGCTGCGCAAAAGTTATTTTTATATGGAACTGAGTGAACTTTCGATTTTACTTAAAAAAAGTTTTAGGCTTTAGGCTTTAGGCTTTGGGCTTTGAAAAGTCGTAAATTTGCGGCTTCATCACCTGCATGCAAAAAGGAATTTTCGGCAAAACCTATTCTCCCGTATTATATCTGTTTATCGGACTGACCTCCGTTTTCCTGGCTTTACAGTACATATTCCCGAAATCAGGTGTTAATTACATCGTCCTGATGATTGGCAACCTGTTGCTTTTTATAGTTGGCATGATATCAGCCGCCATGAGCATCAAAGCGCTCCGGCACCAGAATGTGCAGGTTTTTTTGCGATTGGTTTACGGTTCATTTATGCTGAAGTTTTTTGTACTGGCCATCGGGGCCTTCATTTATATTTCCATCTATAAAAAGGAAATTAATAAACCGGCTCTTTTCACCTGTTTCGGATTGTATTTTATCTATACTTTTATAGAAGTGCGTTCGGTAATGAAACAGATGAAACTCCGTAAAAATACAAATGCCTAAAAAGGAAGCACCCCTGGAGTATCTGGATCATTATCTGCCGGCAGGAGGTTCCGAAAAAATTCTTGGGTACCTGCACCATTATCATGTCCATCTCACGATTACCCGCCCCCGCAAGAGTATCCTGGGCGATTACCGTCATGCCACCGGCCGGGACAATCACCGGATCAGTATAAACGGAAGCCTGAATAAATATGCTTTTCTGATCACCCTGATTCATGAAATTGCCCACCTGATTACCTTTCTGCAACACGGTAACCGCGTTAATTCGCATGGGAGGGAATGGAAACTGGCTTATCGGGGGGTATTGGAAGATTTTATGCGACCCACCCTGTTCCCGTCAGACATCCATCAGACGCTGTTGAAATCGCTGCACGACCTGCCGGCAAGCAGTTGTTCGGATGTAAACCTTACAAGGGTTTTAAAAAATTATGACGTAAAAAATAAAATGGTACTGGTGGAAGATATTGGGGAAGGGATCCATTTCAAAACTTCAGATGACCGGGTTTTTAAACGGGGCAGGCAAGTAAGGAAACGGATTGAATGCATCGAATTGCGTACAGGAAAACTGTATCTGTTTAGTCCTGTTTACGAAGTGGAACCGTGTTAAGTAATGATTCAGGAACCGATGATCGCCATCAGGCCATAAAGAACAATAACGGTCAGAACAACAATAGCGAGGAAAGGCTTGTGGGCGGATTTCATGGAAGCAAATTTCGTTTTCGTAGATTGGATCTTAACGTTAAGATATTCTATTTATTTTTCAGTTGCAAGAAATTCACCTTCAATTTATCCATTGCTGATCCGGAAGGGGGCTTTAACTTTGAAATATGGCCGAACCAATTGTAGAACTCAGAAATGTAAATATTTACCAGTCAGGCACTCTTATTTTGGGAAATGTGAATATCGTGGTGAATAAGGCGGAATTTGTATACCTGGTGGGTAAAACGGGCACCGGGAAGTCCAGTCTGTTGAAAACGATGTATGGTGAACTCACCATGCGGGAAGGAGAGGGAACGGTGGCCGGATTTAACCTCCGGGAAATGAACTGGAAAAAAGTGCCTTACCTGCGCAGGAACCTGGGCGTCGTATTTCAGGATTTTCAATTACTGACAGACCGGAACGTACTTGATAACCTGAAATTTGTTTTGAAAGCCACGGGGTGGAAGGATGAGAAACTGATGTCGGAAAAAATTAATGACGTCCTGGATAAAGTAGGCCTGAAATCGAAAGGATTTAAAATGCCCTTCGAAATGAGCGGGGGTGAACAACAGCGGGTTGATATTGCGCGGGCATTACTGAATTCCCCCAAACTCATCCTGGCAGATGAACCGACCGGCAACCTGGATCCGGAGACTTCCGACGAGATCATGCAGCTTTTATTTCAGATCTCCCGGGAATACGGAACCACCGTCGTTATGGCGACACACGATTACCGGGTGGTCAATAAATATCCGGCGCGCACCCTTCGTACGGAGAAAGGAAAAGTATTTGACAACGCTACCATATCTGTGCTATAAGACGGCTGGCTGTTTGATGGTTATCGAACTGACCCTGCAATCTTTCCCGCCGGAATTGTAAATCCAGAAAAGTGAAAGGGCGTTCATAAAGGGTTTTAATGAGCCCTTTGAATTCTTTTGCGCCTTCCGCCAGGTGACACAGTTCCTGAAGCCCGGTTCCTTCCACGGCATCCGCATTCACTACACAATGCCGCCCGTTAAAAAGGGCATTCAATAATTTCAGTTTTATACCGGTGCAATTAAAAGAGGGTATCACATGCAGCTGCGCTTTCGAAATGATATCCTGTAATTCCGAATCACTCGGATCTGGAACGATGCAGCAATTCTTTACACGCGATACAGCCCTGTAAATTCTTGGACCCGGATTTTTACCGGCTACCAAAAAGGGAATGGGTAGATCGTTGAATACATTTTCCAATAACCAGATCACCGCCTTTTCGTTCTCATCAACCGATAAATTTCCATGGTACAGGCAATAACAACCCGTACCCTGGGGCGATTCAACATGTTGGAAAGGCAGAAAAACCGGGATGACAGAAATATCTTTTGACTGATAACAGTGTGCTGCCTGGTCTGCATCGGACTGGGTAAAAGTCAGCAGGGGCCAGCCGGAAGCAATTTTTCTTTCATATTTCTTCAGGATCGCACTTTCGCGCAAATAGAAAAGCTTTTTTAACCAGGAGCCTGTGCAGAAAGCGAGTTGTTTGTAATACACCGATTCCACATTATGCAGGCGAAGTAAAATTTTTCTTTTGCTGAACCGGCTGTCCTGCATGAGGTAAGAACAATGCACGCCTTCTAAAAGAATCGGATATTCGTCCTGTAAGAGCCGCTCGAGTAATTCGGGATTTGAGCGGGAACAAACGATATAGGGAAGATGGTGAGCAAAACCTTTGTGCCCGGTTCTGCGGGGATAATAATATACCTGCTCGCAATAGTCATTTAATACAGGTTGTTCACTTCTCCGGCCTGTAAAACAATGCAGGTGAATTTTAATTCCCTCTTCGTGAAGGGTCCTGATTTTGTAAAACTGATCAAAAACGCCTCCGTAATCGGCAGGGAAGGGCACATCATGACAAACAATATGCAGATTCCGCTCTTGCATTTAATGTTTAACCGAATCCTTTTCTACTTGTTTAAAAATGTCTATAATTATTTTGCTTTCATTCTCCCAGTTCAATTCCCCGCGAACGCGGCCGGTGTTTTGTTTCCAGCGCTCAAGGACCTCCCTGTCTGAAAAGATTTGTTGAACCCTTTGGGCAATATGTTCGGGTTGATGGTTGTCAATAAACCCCCCCACATCATACTTACTGATGATTTTTTCCTGTTCAATCAGCCGGCTGGCCAGCACAGGAACCCCCGCGTGCAGGTATTCAAATAATTTATTCGGCAGGCTGAAGCGCTGATTCACCAGGGAGGGCTTATCAATGGAAAATCCCAGTTGTGCTTTGCGGGTAAAATATGCTAATACGGCAAATGGAACTTTGGGGATGAGGGTAATTTTTTCTGTTAGTTGATGCTGATCAATTATTTTTTCAAGTTTCTCAAATACATCGCCTCCGCCAATAATTATCAGATGAAAAAAACGGGCATCCAGGAAAATCATACTCTGAACCAATTCTTCCACCCCCCGGACCGGGTTGATGCCGGCTCCCTGGTATAAGAGGATATTTTTATTTTCAGGTATTCTCCGTTCCATGGTTTCGAGCGTCACTTGTTCCGCTTTGGTAAGATGCAGGGGGGATGGGTTTTTGTAAGGAAGATTACGGACAACGATAAGCTTTTTGTGATATTGCTGCTGGTACAGGTCCCGGATGGATGGGGACACCGTATAGATATATTTCACTTTTGAAAAAACCCTTTTCTCAATGAATTTCCAAACTGCCCTGCGAACAGGTTTCTCCTCCAGACCAGCCATTCCCAGAAAATATTCATGGCTGTCGTAAACAAGGGGCTTTTTCTTAAGCCGGGCAATCCCCATCGTGGCTGGCATGGTATCCAGGTCGTTGCCAAGATAGATATCGCCCCGGGTGCGTAAAAGCCGGAAAAAGAGCCTGATATTAAATTCTGTATAGAATAAAAAAGTGCTTTTGAACCACATGTTAAGTCTATCCGTTTGATAATCACGTGATTCTAAAGGCAAACTCCTTTTTTTATGGGTACCGATCAATAAGACGCTCCATCCATGCCCATGCAGGGTCTGACAAATTTTATGGACCCGGTAATCTGTTACCAGGTCCGAAATGACCGTTACTACAATCAGCTTTCTCAATGAAAACTCCATAATTCTCAAATAATTCTCTACCTTCGCGACCGAAATTAGCAGAATATTATCTGGATGCCTTAAAAAAAATGAGATGCCTTATTTGACAAAAGAAAAAACAGCAGAATTCTTTACAAAGTTCGGGACGACAGCAGTGAACACCGGATCGATCGAAGCGCAGATTGCGTTATTGACTGAACGTATTAACCGGATTTCAGAACACCTTCAGGAAAATAAAAAAGATTTCTCCACCCACCGCGGGCTGATGCAGCTGGTAGGCAAGAGAAAAAGACTATTGACATACCTGAGCAACAATGATCTGCAGAACTACCGCCAGCTGATCGAAAAGATCGGTTTAAGAAAATAAATAGATTCCCAACTCATATGTTGGGAATCGTTTTTTCAGAACTTGCATTCATTCTCGTTACCAGCCTTTCCAGGGTTTCTCCTGTATCCGGCCCGGACCGAATTATTTCAAAAGATTCATTATGTTATCACAGCCATTTAGTGTATCCTTTATAACTGGTGAAGGTGCACCCATTACGATTGAAACCGGCAAACTTGCCCGGCAGGCAGACGGTGCAGTGACCCTTCGCCAGGGAAATTGTATCATTCTGGCAACCGTTGTTGCCAATAAAGAGCCAAGGGAAGGCCAGGAATTTTTTCCACTTTCCGTTGACTACCAGGAAAAGTTTGCTTCTGCCGGAAGAATTCCGGGATCATTCTTCAAAAGAGAATCCCGCCTCAACGATTATGAAGTGCTTACCAGCCGTTTGATTGACCGTGCACTCCGTCCCTTATTTCCGGAAGATTATTTCTGTGATGTACAGGTACTGGTAACATTGGTTTCCAGCGACTCTGAAATCATGCCCGATGCGCTGGCTGGTCTGGCTGCTTCTGCTGCACTCACAATTTCTGATATTCCAATCAAGGAACCCATCAGTGAAGTCAGGGTCGGTAAAGTAGACGGAAAATTCATCGTGAATCCAACCCGTTCCGAACTCGAAAAATCTGATTTCGAATTCCTGATCGCCGCAACAGATAAAAATCTGATGATGGTCGAAGGGGAAGCCAACGAGTGCAGTGAGGATGATCTGATACAGGCGCTCCAGATCGCCCATGATGCGATCCGCGTCCAGATTAAAGCCCAGGTGGATCTTCGCGAACAAGTGGGTGTTAAGGAAAAAAGGGATTATAAAAAACCGGAAACGAATGAAGAACTGAATTTAAAAGTTCAGGCCTTCACCAAAGATAAAATTTACCAGATTTCTAAAGCCGGAAGCAGCAAACATAAACGCAGTGAAGCTTTTGATGCGGTAAAAAAAGAACTCATTGAAAGTCTGGGACCGGATGTTTCAGATTCGGATAAAAAGTTAGCTAAAAAATATTACGCTGATTTGCAATGGGAAGTGGTCCGTAATATGATTGTAGATGAAAAAGTTCGTCTTGACGGACGAATGCTGGATCAGGTGCGTCCGTTGGCCATGGAAACCGATCCGTTACCAACTCCCCATGGTTCCGCCCTGTTCACCAGGGGGGAAACACAGTCTCTCACGACGGTAACGCTGGGTACACCTTTGGATGAGCTCCTGGTGGAAAGTGCAGCAAAATCAGATTACACAAAATTCATCCTGCATTATAATTTTCCTCCTTTCTCAACAGGGGAAGTAAAAATGATGCGGGCACCTGCACGCCGTGAAGTAGGGCATGGCAATCTGGCCATGCGTTCCTTAAAGAAGATGATGCCTGGAAATGACTATCCTTATACTGTGCGGGTGGTGAGTGATGTACTGGAATCCAACGGATCTTCTTCCATGGCTACAGTATGTGCCGGTTCTCTCGCCCTGATGGATGCGGGTGTTCCTTTCGCGAAACATGTGAGCGGTGTAGCGATGGGACTGATCTCCAGATCTTCTGATAATAAATATGCTGTGCTGACTGATATACTCGGCGATGAAGATCACCTGGGCGATATGGATTTTAAAGTAACCGGTACCCGGGATGGTATTTGCGGCGTACAAATGGATATCAAAGTAGACGGATTGAAAATGGAAACGATGCGGGAAGCACTTGAACAGGCCCGCAAAGGAAGACTCCATATACTGGATGCGATGTACGAGTGTATGCCTGCCGCCAGAGCGGAAGTGAAACCACATGCACCGAGGATGGAAAAATTATTTATTGAAAAAGAATTCATCGGTGCGGTAATCGGGCCCGGTGGTAAAATTATTCAGGAGATACAAAGAGAAACCGGCGCTACGATCAACCTGGAAGAAGTGGGTAATCAGGGTGAAGTAAGCATCTTTAGTCCTTCAAAAGAAGGTCTGGATAAAGCAGTTG
>Ga0209863_10000210_pt1 | contig 36571 bp, 28 predicted proteins | sample OrgsoiDNA2013046_FD_185796 | JGI IMG/M metagenome (GOLD analysis project Ga0209863, IMG submission 185796) | Permafrost soil microbial communities from the Arctic, to analyse light accelerated degradation of dissolved organic matter (DOM) -... | ecosystem: Environmental > Terrestrial > Soil >...
TGGACGAGGTATCACTACCCGTGAGCGCTACACCCAGCCAGCCAAGGAACGTTCCGAAGAATGGGTACAGCCATCCGGTATGGGTAAAGGCAAGTCCCAGCACCGCGTCTGTACCTGAGTATCGTGTGACAAACCCCAATCCAAGCATGGCTGAAATGGCCAGCACAGCGAATCGCATTCGCCAGGCCGTACTGGCGAAGAGCGTCATCAGCTTGATTGGACTCACGCCACGCAGTAAGCCGCCAACGATGGCGGCCAGGAAGCATCCAGTGCCGGTTGCGGAGAGCCAGATGAACGGAAACCTCGCGCCTTCCGGCGTCGGCTTGACGACAACCGGCTTAGCGCGGGAGATCTTGTTGTGAATGGGAGTTTCCCAGCCACCACGAGGCTTGCCTTCCGGTGTGGTCCAGGCGGGAGTGGTTTTGTTCAATTGTGTCTTGACCGGTTTGAATCCCCACAGGAAGACAAACACGGAAAGAATCAGGAAAGGCATCCACGCCTGCAAGGTCCGGCCAGCGGAGTACGTATGCATTTCCGGGCCGGTTGATCCGCCAGAAACACTCGGTATAGCCTTACCTGCTTGTGTGACTGCGATAGGACCACCGTCTTCTTCGAATCGCCATATTCGCTTCGGCTTCCAGAAGAGCAGGAATAGCACGGTACAAAGCAGAGAGAACAGTCCAGCGGTGATATCCACCAGGTTGCTATCCATCTTGTTGGACCAGAAGAACTGCATGGAAGCGAAAGAGATGCCGACGACCAGAATCGCGGGAAGAACCTCAAACGTTTCCTTCCACGAAACCATGGCGCGTACCAGCCAGAACGGAACGATGATGGCGGTGAAGGGCAAAATGCGGCCGATCATGGCGTTCATGTCCGCTTCAGGAAGCTGGGTGACGGTAGCAAGCATGTGGACCGGTGTGCCGATGGCGCCCCAGGCGACTGGCGCGGTGTTGGCAATGAGGTTGAGCGCGGCGGCATGGAATGGCTTGAAACCGAGGCCGATCATGAAAGCGCCGGCGATGGCAACAGGTGAACCGAAGCCAGCACAGCCTTCAATGAATGCGCCGAAGCAGAAAGCTACCAACAGAAGTTGCAGACGACGATCAGCGGTGATGCCGGCTACTGAAGATTTCATGACTTCAAAGTCGCCGGTACTGACGGAGATGTCATAGAGGAAGACGGCAGCCACCACGATCCAGACAATGTTCAATAAACCGGTGGAAACGCCGAAAAGGAAACTGCCTCCAGCCAGCGCCAGTGGCATGTGAAAGACGAGGTTGGCGACCACTACGGCGGTCATGGCTCCGGCCAACGCTGACCAGTGGGGTTTAACGCGAAACCCTGCCATCAAAGTGAAAAGAACAATGATCGGCAGAGCAGCTACCAGTGCGGAAAGCCACCAGTGCCCAAACGGATCATAAACTTGTGTCCATGTCGGCATCGTAATCTCCTGAGATTAAGGAAGTCCCGGAACTATCCTTTTAAGACTTCAAAACAGCGTTCACGCACTTCTTCCCTCGCGGCCAGACGGTTACGGGTTGGAGACATGGAAGTGCGCCGAATACTTTCTGTCTTAAGAACGTTTCTGTCAAGTGGTTTATGGACCTTTCCGCGAACTCCGCCACCACCTGAGACTTATAAATGACAGATCAACCTTTCACTGCACCTACAGTAAATCCGGCAATGAATCGATCAAGGAACAGATTGTAAAGAAAAGCTATTGGCAGGCTGGCAATCAGGCACGCTGCCATGAGTGATCCCCAGAAGTAAACGTCGCCGCGGACCAGGAAGATGGGAATTCCTACGCCGACCATCTGGTTTGACTCAGGAGAAATGAACGTTAAAGCGTAAACGAACTCCTGCGTGACGAGCGTAAAGGTAAAAATCACCACGGTGAGGATGCCGGAAAGCGAGATTGGGATCACCAGCTTCACGAAAGCACCGAAGCGGGTAAGACCATCCACCATGGCTGCATCTTCGAGTTCTCTTGGGATCGACTTGAAGAAGCCCATCAGCAGCCAGATGGAAAACGGAATGGTTACGCTGGGATAAACCAGCACGAGCGACCAGATGGTGTCCTGCAAACCCAGAATCGCAATTACGCGCGAAAGCGGGATGAACAAAAGCGTTGGCGGGACCAGGTATGTGAGGAAGATGCCGATGCCGATCCGTTCACCCCAACGTCCCGTGAGACGCGCGAGTGCGTATGCGGCAGGAATGGAAAGCAGCAGTGTGATGACAACAACCAGAGCGCCAACCAGCGCTGTGTTCCCCAGCCAGCGAACGTATCGAGTTTCAGTGAACAGCAGCCTGATGTGATCAAGCGTCGGCTTCATGTTGAAGATGAACGGGTTGTTCTCAACGTTATAGAGATCCGCGTTTGGCTTGAAAGAGGCAATGAACATCCAGTAAAACGGGAACGCCAGCAGCACCACGAAGAAAATCAGGAAGAAAATCTTGGTGGCGCGGGGGCCGAACTTTTGGACAAAAAGGTTGCTCATTATGCACCCTCCGTACGACTGGCCACACGCAACATGAGATAGGCGATCACAACCAGCACGGGGACCAGAAAGAGAGAGATCGCCGCGCCGGCAGCGAGATCAGAGCCTTGAATTCCGGTGGCAAAAGCCAGCGATGGCAGCGTCTGGGTGGAATTAAACGGTCCGCCTGCCGTCAGGATGTACACCACCGTCATGTCAGTGAAGGTGAAGATGGTCCCAAACAGGACGGCCACGCTGAGAATCGGTCTCATCATGGGAAGAGTGATCTGGAATAACGTTCTCCAGAATCCCGCGCCATCGATCGACGCAGCTTCGGGAATTTCTTTAGGAATAGCGGTCCGGCCGGCCAGCAGAATGACGGTGGAAAATGGAATCAATCGCCAGCAATGGACCAGGATGACTGACGCCATGGCGAGGTAAGGTTGCCCCAGCCACATCGGCGCCTCATACGGTTTAACCAGGTGGGCCCAGATCAAGACCCAGGTGATCACGCTGTAGATGGAATCGAGGATCCATTTCCATCCGATGGTGCCGAGTGAAACGGGCGCCACCCAGGGCAGAAGGATCAGGAAGCGCACCAGACCGCGCCCGAGGAACTTCTTCTCCAGCACGATGGCAAGGATGTTAGAACAGATCAGGACGATGATCTGCGCGCAGATTGTAAAAACGACGGAGTTCTTGATGGCCTTGAGGAAGCTGGGACTTTGCAGGATGCTGCGAAAATTCTCGAAGCCCACATAGTGGAGTTCGTTACTGCCGATGCGCGCGTCACTGAAGGCGTAAAAAACCGCCAGCATGAAAGGCGCTCCGATCAGAAGCACGATATAGAGAATGGCCGGAGCAAACATGGCGGCCCCCAGCAAGGGGCTTTTTGCCGCTCCCATGGACGTAATTCTGGCTCGCTTCAGCGGCCGCGGAGCGTCAGCGCTTACTGCCGGGGTCATGCCCATGCCAGCGCCCTCGCTTCAGTCTTTTTCTCCGTGGCCCGATCAAAGAATTTCAGGTGGCGTTCCGGCACGGCAAAGTCATACGTCACGCCGATTTCATAGGTATGTCCAAGCAGCAAGCGAGCTACAACTTTCTTGCCATCAAGCTGGCCCCCCATGATCAGACCGCTCAGAATAAATTCCGCGCCCAGATACTCCACGTTCTCCACTTTGAACTTGAACGTGACCTTGGGCTCCTTGATTTCGTCAGCCAGACGGAAATGCTCAGGACGGAACCCTACGATGAGATCGCCATTCTCGACAAGATTCATCGGCGGCGAGCCAAGAAACGTCGCAACAAACGTATCCGCCGGATCGTCGTAAACTTCTTTCGGCGTGGCAAACTGGCGGACCACGCCTTTATTCAGCACCATAATGCGATCGCCCATGGCCATTGCTTCCACCTGGTCATGAGTCACGTAGATGGTTGTAGTGCCCACGCGGCGATGAAAGCGTTCCAGTTCTTCACGCGCGGAGAGACGAAGCTTGGCATCCAGGTTGGACAGAGGTTCGTCCAGCAGGAAGACCGAAGGCTCACGCACAATGGCGCGAGCCAGCGCAACACGCTGGCGTTCACCACCGGAGAGTTCACGCGGCTTGCGCTGCAGCAGGCTGCCGATGCTCAGCAGAGACGCTGCCCACTCCACCTTCTCTTTATGGAGGTTCTTGGGAATTTTTTGGGCTTTCAAAGGAAAAGCAATGTTGTTGTAAACAGTGAGATGAGGATAGAGCGCATAACTCTGAAAGACCATGGCGATCCTGCGCTCACGCGGCGTCATGTCGTTGACGACCTTGCCACCGATGAGAATCTCACCGGACGTGGGGGTTTCCAGTCCGGCAATCATGCGCAACAGAGTGGTCTTGCCGGATCCGGAGGGTCCCAGAAAAACCAGGAACTCGCCTTCGCGAGTCTCCAGGTTAACGTTGTTGACCGCCCCCAGTTCTCCTTCTTTGAATACCTTGGTCAGATTACGCGTCTGAACAACAGCCATCGAGCCCCCGTGATGTTTTTTTGCCGTGATAAATACAGGACCGCCGATTTACCGACGGTCCTTGGTCCAAATGTTGCGATCGAGTTGTCTTGCAACTTCTGACACTCAACGATTGACCACCCGGGCTTTCGCGGCAATCGTTTGTTTCCGGCGACCCTTATTTCCAGCGATCAAAGATACGCTTGTATTCCTTTTCCGCCGCAGAGGCCGCGTTCTCCGGCGTTTCATCACCGCGAGCAACTGTGGCGAACATCGTGGGGATCACCCAGGTCTTGAACGCTTCATCGATAGCTGCAGTCGCATAGCCCGGATAACCGACGTTGGTTGCCCAATCCAGCACATCGCCCAGCACTGCGTACTTATTGTTCGGCGTGGCGCGCGGATCGCTGGCGATTTCTTCCTTCAGCTTGGGAACCAGGCTGGGGAAGCAGGGGAAGTTGTAGAACTGGCCGGCGATGAAACCATCGTGGAACGAGTCAACGTAGTCAATCAGGAATTGCTGTGCGCCGTCCTTATTTTCAGCAAAGTCCCAGATCACGTAGTTGTTCATTACGTGCTCCGCGGCAATGCGGCGGACAGGTCCTTTCAGCGCGCGGCTGATCATGATTTTGCTGTCAATGGCCATCTTTTCGCGCTCAGCCTGGCGGGTGATTGAGATGGCATTGGCCACATATGACACGCGTCCTGCAAGCATGGCCTGGTTATTGGAAGGCGGAGTCCAGGTAAAGACTTCAGCGGTCTCTGATTCCTGATACAGCGCCTTCATGAACTTCAGGGCTTCAATCGTATTTTTGGAGTTGATGGTTACGTTACCTTCCACGTCCTGCTCAGCTCCACCGAAAGACCAGAGCAAGGCGCGCATGGCCATGCTGGTATCAAGTTCCTGGGCCAGACCAATGCCGCAGGGATGGCCGTTCTTGTCTTTGATCTTCTTGGCGCCGGCACGCAGGTCATCCCATGTGTCAGGGCCGTTCGGGAAACCGGCCTCTGTCCACCAGTCCTTGTGCCAGTTGCCCGGATCAGGCGCGTAGGAATCAGAGAATGCAAAATATTTCTTGGTCTTCGGGTTGTAAGTGGATTTGTGGGCAAGTTCAATTTTCTTGCCGTGCTTTTTTTCCACTTCCTGGTACACGTTGCTCATGTCAATGACTTGCTTTTCATACGCAGCCGGCGGTGAGAGGAACATGAAGATGTCATGCCCCTTTTTCGCCTGGGCTTCGGAAGCAGCACGTGTGTTGAGATCGGTGAGGTTGATATTGTCCACAATCACGTTGGTGTTGTGTTTTTCACCCCACTGTTTGGCAAAAGTGTTGTTGAACCACTGATCGTAGGCCGGTACAAAGTGGCTCCACTGCAGGATCTTCAGGGTTTTCTGCTGGGCCGCGGCCCGCTCAGGGAAAAGAAATGCCGGCCCCAGCGCTCCAGCAGCCATGCCGCCCGTTCCGGCAATCTTGATAAAGTCTCTACGGGATACTCCTGTACCTTTTTTCCGGTCTTTCATTAACGCCTCCTCAATGTCGTGCGACACTAGCGTAAAACCGTACTTCCTGGACAACTGAACTCAGCCCGAACTGTGCTTCGTCTATTTCTCTTCGCCAAAAGTCTTCAAGTCTTCTGGAACTTCTTTTTTTACTACTTTCTTGTCTCCCTGCACCATGACCCTGATCTGCTCAACAATGTCAGGGTTCGCCAGGGTGGTTACGTCGCCGGTATCAAGCTGGTTGGAGATGGCCGCCAGCACACGCCGCATGATCTTACCTGAGCGCGTCTTCGGCATGTCAGGAACAATGTGAACTTTTTTGGGACGGGCAATTTTACCAATCTGGGTCTCAATCGCCTCAATCACTTTCTTCTCAATCCCAGCTGACGCGGCAATTCCCGGCTTGAGCGCCACATAGACTTCCGGCACGCGGCCTTTTACTTCGTCAGCCACTGGAACCACCGCGGCTTCGGCCACCTCATTGCACATCAGGCACGCTGACTCAATCTCCTTGGTGCCCAGGCGGTGCCCGGCAACGTTGATGACGTCATCCACGCGCCCCAGAATGCGGAAGTATCCATCGGGCGCCTGCACAGCACCGTCACCGGCGAAGTATGGCCAGTCTTTCCAATCAGTGCTTTTCTTGTTCCTGTTGTATTTGGCGTAATACTGCTGGATAAAGCGATCACGGTCGCCCCAGATTGTCTGGAACATTCCCGGCCAGGGATTGCGTATACAGATGTTCCCTGCTTTACCTGATCCCGGCTTCACTTCCTTCCCCGTTTCATCAAAGATGATGGGATAGATTCCCGGCAAGGCGGGTCCGGCGCTGCCTGGCTTCATGGGATCGATTCCCGGCTTGGTGCTGCACATAAATCCGCCGGTTTCAGTCTGCCACCAGGTGTCCACGATCACGGCTTCGCCCTTGCCCACTACTTCGTAGTACCACTTCCACACTTCGGGCTCAATCGGCTCGCCGACCGTGGTCATGTGCTTGAAGTGGTAATCGTATTTCGCAGGCTCGTCCGGCCCTGCTTTGCGCAACATGCGGATGGCGGTGGGTGACGTATGAAAGATATTGACGTTCAGGCGATGCGCCACGCGCCACGGACGGCCTGCGTCAGGAAAGTTAGGCACACCTTCGAACAATACGCTCGTTGCTGCCAACGCGAGCGGACCGTAAACGATGTAGGAGTGTCCGGTGATCCAGCCAATATCAGCCATGCACCAGTACACGTCTTCAAGGTGAATGTCCTGAATATATTTGGAAGTGCCGGCGACGTACGAGAGATAACCGCCTGTTCCGTGTTGGCAGCCCTTGGGACGTCCCGTGGTGCCACTGGTGTACATCAGGAACAGCGGCGCTTCTGACGGTACAGGAACCGGAGGCACAATCTGTCCGTGATATTTCTTCAGGACTTCGTCCACAAAGAAGTCACGGTTCTTCACCATCTCTTTGGCTGAGTGGTATTTCCCGGCCTGTCGCCGCCACACCAGAACCTTCTCCAGCTTCTTGCCTTCTTTTTCCGCGATCTCACAGGCAAGGTCGGCTTTCTCCTTGTGGTCAGTCATATTGCCACCGCGATAGTAGCCATCAATCGTGACCAGCACTTTGCTCTCTGAATCGGCGGCACGCATGCCACAGGCTTCACCGCTGAAACCGCCGAAGACCACGGAGTGGACCAGACCCAGCCTTGCGCATGCCAGCATGGTGATGGGCAGTTCCGGGACTACAGGCATGTGGATGGTGACGCGATCGCCCGTCTTCAAGCCGCAGAAGTCGCGCAACAGCGCGGACAGTTCGTTCACACGGTAATAAAGGTCCTGGTACGTAATCGAAACCGGTGGATCTTCTTCCGGCTCGCCCACAAAGATAAACGCCGCCTTGTTCTTATGCTTTTCCAGATGGCGATCCACGCAGTTGTAGCAGGCATTCAGTTCACCGCCCGCGTACCACTTCCAAAAAGGAGCATCACTGGTATCGAGCGTGGTGTGCCAGTACTTGTCCCATGACAGCAAATCTGCGTATTCGCGGTAGCATTCCGGAAAATTCTTTTCGCTGAACCGTTCATTGACGGCGGGATCAGACAGATTGGCTTGTCCTATGAACTTAGGGCTGGGATAGTAGTACTCCTCTTCCCTCCAGTGCACCGCAATCTGTGATTCGTTTGCTTCCTGCTCTTCTTCCGCCGGTTTTATCACGCGAGCGTCAGCCATGGCACAGACCTCTATCTCAAAGACTTTCGAATCTTCTTCGAACTCTAAGGACGCGCCTTAGGGGGTGGCGCAACGATAACGCGGGTGGCAGTTACGCCACCCGCTGATTCGAATCACTAACGGTATACCCGCTTTGCTCAACACTTACAAGCGGGGCCTCTGATTTACTTCTTGGCCACTTCCTGCCAGATCTTTACACCCATGGTCTCTCGCAGCATGATGCTTCCAAAAATGAAGGTCAAAGCCGCAATGGTAATTGGGTAGTAGAGTCCGTCAAATGGATTGCCTGTTGCAGCCGGAATCCAGACACATATCAGCGGTACCAGTCCACCGAATATGCCGTTGCCTATGTGGTATGGCAAGGAAAGCGATGTGTACCTGACTTTTGCGGGGAAAGACTCCACCAGGAATGCGGCGATGGGGCCGTAAACCATGGTGACAAAGATCACCTGGATGAAAATTAGCCACATCAGTGTCGTCTTATTGGCGTTTGCAGCCGCAGGCGCCGGGATTAATTTACCTGAGGCATCCACAGTTTGCGGCTGGAGCACGGTCTGGCCGGTTACCTTGTTCTTGGTGGCGTCCACGTGGACCACGTTATTGCCGGCGGCACGCTGCATGGCCGGGTAGATACCAAAGTTACTTCCCGGGATGCGGTATGACAGGCAAGCCAGAAGCAGTCCGCACATGATGATTTTCTTGCGACCGATCTTGTCAGACAGCCAGCCAAAAAATACGAAAAGCGGCATGCCGATCAGCAAAGCCTTTGCAAGAATAATGTATGCATCCTTGAGCGGAACTTTGAGAATCGTGGTCATGAAGAACAGGGCGAAGAACTGCCCCGTGTACCAGACCACGCCCTGGCCCGCCGTCGCTCCGAAAAGGGTTATCAGCACTTGCTTCAGGTTCGGCCATACCGTGAACGCGTCCTTCAGCGGCTGAGTAGAAGTCATACCTGCGCTCTTGATCTGTTGGAAAATGGGAGACTCTTCCATTTGCAACCGGATATAAAGCGATATTGTTACCAGGATGAGTGACGCAAGGAACGGAATACGCCAGCCCCAGTCCTTGAAGGAGACGTCGCTCATCTGGCTTTGCGCGCCAAGAATTACGGCAATTGCAATGAAGAGACCGAATGTGGCAGTGATCTGAATGAAACTGGTATAGAAGCCGCGCTTGGCGTCTGGCACGTGTTCGGCGACATAGACTGCCGCGCCACCGTATTCGCCGCCCAGAGCAAGGCCCTGCAGCACGCGCAAGATAATCAGCACAATCGGAGTAAACCATCCCGCGGATGCGTAGCTTGGCAGCGCGCCGACCAGGGCTGTGGCGCCGCCCATAATCGTAAGCGTCACGATGAACGCGTATTTGCGGCCCACCAGATCACCGATTCGACCGAAAAATAGAGCACCAAACGGACGTACGGCAAAGCCGACGAAGAACGTTGCCAGGTACGCGATGTACTGGAACAGCTGATTGCCTGGCGGATAGAACTTGGGCGCCAGAAAGGTGGCAAGCAGACCAAAAATGTAGAAGTCATACCACTCGATCATGGTTCCAACTGAAGATGCCAGAATGACGGACCAGATTTTTCCACCTGAAATCTGATCCGATGAAGTCACCGGCATAGATGCGCTTGACATACGACCCTCCTGGGCAAGAGGCAGACCGGCCAGGGTCTATCCTCAGAAAATGTAGATTTTGTTGACTTTCCTCAAACCCTCTAAAAAGCCGGACACGGCACCCTGGTGAGCGTATTCAACCTTCTAAGCGCACACTCACACCTCACTTTGTTGCACGTAGGCCCGGTAAAAAGAACTTCGCCCTCCCCCTTGAGAATGGGTTTTGGGAGACCTTTTGATTCGGCAAACAGGGTAGTCGTATTCCCAATATTGTCAAGTATTAATCGAGGCGTAGAGCCTCATTCGCCAAACTTTGTGAGTATTCATTAAACCGCAATATTGATTTGGCACGGCAGCGCCACGCAGATCCCCGTGGCTTTATCATTTCAGAACTTGCGCGAATGCTCCTTGGCCCACCGCTCCACCACAACTTTCTTTTCCGTGTAGAACTCCACAGCATCACGGCCCTGTCCGTGCAACACGCCAAAGAAGCTGTCTTTCCATCCGCTGAATGGAAAGTACGCCATGGGAGCAGCCACTCCAATGTTGATGCCAATGTTCCCCGCCGGCGCTTCATAACGGAACCGTCTTGCTGCCGCTCCGCTGGATGTAAACAAAGACGCCTGGTTCCCAAACGGACTCTTCGCCAGAAAATCCAGAGCCTCATCCAGGTCATTGGCATGCACCAGACTCAGCACCGGCCCAAAAATCTCTGTATTCGCCAGCTCACTATTCGCCGGCAGTGCATCCAGCACAGTCGGCTTCACAAAGCTGCCGCGCTCGTATTTTGAGACTTTGGTCTTGCGGCCATCCACTACTACCTTGCCGCCTTCTTTTGCGCCCACGTCAATCAGCGATTCAATCCGCTCCCGGCTGCTGTGGCTGATCACGGGCCCCATCTGCACATCAGAATCCAATCCGTTGCCCACTTTCAGGTTTGCCGCTGCCGCTGTAATCGAATCACGAAACGTCTTTTGCGCTTCACCCACAGTGACCGCTACCGATACGGCCAGGCAGCGCTGCCCTGCGCAGCCAAACGCGCTGTCACTAATGATTTGGGTCGTCATGTCCATGTCTGCGTCCGGCAACACAATCACGTGGTTCTTGGCCCCGCCCTGGCACTGCACACGCTTGCCATGCTCTCCGCCGCGCGCGTAGACATGCCGCGCTACCGGCGTGGAACCAACAAAGCTAATCGCCCGCACTTCAGGATGATCGATCAACGCGTTCACCACGTCCTTGCCACCGTTGACAATGTTCATCACGCCTTTCGGCAAGCCTGTTTGCTGCAACAGTTCAATTGCACGACGCATCGTCAGCGGCACGCGCTCAGAGGGCTTCAGCACAAACGTGTTCCCGCAGGCGATGGCGTAAGGCAGAAACCAGAATGGAATCATTCCGGGAAAGTTGAATGGCGTAATGGCTGCAACCACTCCCAGCGGCTGGCGGATCATCATCTCATCGATGCCTCGAGCCACGTCCTCCAGGTTGTAGCCCTGCATCATCATGGGGATCCCGCAGGCCACTTCCACATTCTCAATTGCACGGCGCAATTCCGCCTTCCCTTCCGCGAACGTCTTTCCATTTTCCTGCGTGATGATGCGGCCCAGCTCGTCGATGTGTTCTTCCAGCAGTGCCTTGAGTTTGAACAGGTATTGAATTCGATCTTCCGGAGGAGTGCGCCGCCAGGCTGGATAAGCGTCTGCCGCGGCCTTTACGGCGTCTCCCACTTCCGCAGCACTGGATAGCGGCGTTCTGGCAATCACCTCGCCAGTAGCGGGATTGATGACGTCCATCATCTCGGCTGCCCGCGACGTTATCCACTCACCATTGATTAGATTAGGAACTACCACCGCTGTGTCTGTGCTGATCATGTTCTGCGCGCTCCCGTTGTTGGCCGATTTTTTTCTTTTACACGTCCAGTGCTAGGCAATCTGCGGCTTCAGTGCAGCACTGCGGCCGCGAAAACCATTTCATTATTGAAACACATTCCGTGGGTCCTCTCACTCTATTGTGAGCTGCTCACGCTCGGACCGTGCATAAGCATCTGCAAACCTCCACGCCGTCATCCACGAGAAATGAATACCCCATCCCCCCATGCGCCGGACTCCATCAAAAAGCTGGGAGCTTATCCATGACATCGACATCAAGTTCGCCATGCTCACCACAGTCCACGCGGATGGCACCTTACACAGCCGCCCCATGACCACGCAGCAGTTGGAATTTGACGGCAATCTGCGGTTCTTCTCCGGCCTGAATTCGGAAAAAGTCCAGGAACTGGTGGCCCATCCGGAAGTTACCGGGATAAGGCTGGAAAATGGGGGTGAGCGTGAGGAATTGCATATTCATCCGAGTGATCGTGTCTTAAAAGACCGCGTGAAGCCGATGGGTTGAACTCTGGAAGTCCCGCTTCTCCCGAACTGGTCCGGACCTTTGTGCGAAATTATTTTGGGACTAAAGCAATCTTTACCCATAGAACCAGACACGCAAGTTCCTTGGTGTAAGGCCTCAGGAAAAACTGATTAAACGCTTGTCCTTTTGGCAGATGGAGCGCTATTATTCGTGGGCTTCAGTTTGGCCGCTAGTGCAATCTTCATTGTCTTTCTAGATCAAGAGTCTCTCCTGGAGGGGGAACCGGAATGCGAAATTCAGCGTTGCTTCGTACTGTGATTACTCGTTTTGTAGTTGTCGCTTTGTTCGTCACTAGCGTCGGCGTGTTGCTTTCCGCTGCCCAGGACACAATCAATGTTGGCGTTGTACTTCCAACCACCGGCAAAGAAGGGCGTCCCGGCCAATATCAGAAAGAAGGCATCGAACTCGCCATTAAGCAAATTAACGACGCCGGCGGAATCATGGTGAAGGACAAAGGCAAGAAGCTTCAGATCAAGGAAGTTTTCTACGATGACCAGTCAGACTCCTCCAAGTCCGCGTCACTGACCGAGCGAGCCATGTCATCTGACAATGTCATCGCCGTTCTCGGCGGGTACTCCACCGCACTGGGCCAGGCTGAATCTGTTATGCCTGACCGTTACAAGACGCCCTGGATCACCACAGGCGCCGGCGCCACCGCCATCTTCGGCAAAGGCTATCAATACGCATTCGGTACCCTCAGTCCCGTAGCACTGATCGGCACCACTTCGGCGGAATTTATCGGCAGCCTCATGGACGCCGGCACGATCAAAAAAGGCGCCAAGGTAGCGATGGTGGTTGAGAACACAGACCACGGCGTTGACTACATCAACGGCTTTACCGAATGGTCTAACAAGCACGCTGGATATTTCCAGATCGTTATGACGGAAAAGTTCGAACTCAATGCCACGGACTTCAACGGCATTCTCCAAAAAGTAAAATCGTCCAAGGCCGATATCTTCCTTTCGGATGCTCACTTGCCTGACTACATCACCATGCATCGCCAGTACCTGCAGAACGGCCTGCATCATGAAATGATCAGCTATGGCGCACGCGGCCCGGAAGCGGATGCTCGCAAAGCACTCGGAGCCGGTACCGATTACATATTCGCCGGTATCTGGTGGTCAAAAATGCTGCCCTATCCGCAAGTGAAGAAGTTCGCGGACGACTATAAGGCCTTCACCGGCCATGATGTGGATTCATGGTACGCCGCACCAGCTTATGACGGCATGCGCATCCTGGCCAAGGCCATTGAAAGCGCCGGCAAACTCGACAAGACGGCGATCCGCGACGCGCTAAAAAAGGCCGAGCTCAAAGACTCCATCCTGCCAGGACAGAGTCTGAAATTCGGCAAGGATGGCCAGGCAGAGTATCCATTTGTGATCACGCAAAATAAACCAGACAACAAGGTCGATATTGTTTTCCCCAAAGACTCAGCTACGGGCGCCGCTGTTGCCCCAACACCGAGCAAATAAGGGCCCTGACAAACTGATATGGACGCAATCGAGTATCTCGATCTGCTGTTGAAGTCCCTTTTGCTGGCGGGCGTCTATGCTGCCATGGCGGTCGGGATGACGGTCGTCTATGGCGTCATGAAGATCGTCAACCTCGCCCATGCCGGCTTTCTCATGCTGGGAGCGTATTTCGCTCTGGAAATGTATGAGCGTTTCCACATTGATCCCGTTCTGGGCGCGGTGCTGGCGTTGCCGGTATTTTTCCTGTTCGGCATGCTCATTCACAAGACGCTGGTGCGCTGGCTGCCCAAATCAGACACGCCAACGCTGGCATCGCTTCTTCTGATGTTCGGTTTCTGGCTGGTACTGCAAAACATCGGATATCTTGTCTGGGGCAATGAAGACCGCTCCATCCTTACCCCGCTCACGTTGTCCTCAGTCCAACTGGGCCAGATATCTGTTCCCAAGGTCAACCTGATCGTTTTTGCCTGCGCCGTAGTTTGCATGATTGTTCTCCAGGTACTTTTCCGCCGTACATGGTTCGGCCGTTCCATGCGGGCGCTCATCCAGAATCCCTATGCCGCACAGATCGTGGGAGTAGATGACGAAAAGACTTCGCGTCTTACTTTCGGCATTGGCACCGCATTCGCGGGCTTTGCCGGCGCGTTGCTGGGTATGCTCTATTCTTTCAGCCCGGACTTTGGACGCCAGTTCCTTTTGCGTTCGTTTGTCATCATCGTCCTTGGCGGCCTCGACTCGGTTTCCGGCGTTGCCCTCGGCGCCATCGTGCTTGCCATTGTGGAAACTTTCAGCATTATCAAAATCCCGGCAAGCTATCAGCCTGCAATTTCCTTTGCCTTACTCGTAGTCGTCCTTTTGGTGCTGCCTAAAGGTCTGGCCAGCCTGTTCAACAGAAAATGGCGGGCGGCATGAAGCTACCTGCCACCGTGGGCGGAAAACTAAATCTGGTTTTTCCCTGGATCCTGCTGCTGATACTCCTGCTGCTCCCGGTTACCAGCGTCAGCGATAACATCCTGCGGCTTATCTTTATTACTGCCGTATGGACCACCACCAGCGTGAGTTGGAACCTGCTGGGCGGCATGGCCGGACAGGTCTCCTTCGGCTTCGCGGTTTTCTTTGGCCTGGGCGCATATACCACTGCCCTGCTCATGCAGTATGGTCATTCGCCTTATTTTGGATTTCTCGGCGGCGCTGCGGTGGCTGCTTTGGCCTCGTTTTTCATTGGCTTGCCCACGTTCAGGTTGCGCGGTCCTTACTTTGTCATCGCCACCATTGGCGTTACAGAAGCAGTCCGCGTCATCATGAACAACATCGATATCACCGGCGGCGCCAGTGGATATCGCATTCAGGAAGCTGGCGCATTTCGTCCCAATGACCATTACTACTCGGCGATCGTCGCGGTTGCCTTGGCGGTGGGCGTCTCTATTCTGGTCGCCAACAGCCGTTTCGGACTGGCCCTGCGCGCCATCAAGCAGGATGAAGACGCTGCTTGCGACATTGGCGTCAATCCATACACATCAAAGCTCTGGATCCATGCCATTGCCGCTGCACTCACGGGAATCGCCGGTGGTATTTATGCCCGCCGTGCGGCTTTCTTCTATCCCGGTGATGTATTCGCCTTTCAGACAGGCATTTCTATCCTTTTAATGCCGGTCATTGGCGGGATTGGAACCGTATGGGGAGCAGTCCTGGGTGGCGTGGTTTATGGCGTGGTGGAAGAAGAGCTGGTGGCCAGGTATCCCAATATCCACCTGCTGCTGTATGGAACATTATTAATTGTCATCATTTTGCTGGAGCCCGGCGGTTTGCTTGGACTGCTGCGCAGGCTCTTCAGGAGAAAAAGCAGTGAAAATCCTGGAAGTAACGGCGCTGACGATGTACTTTGGGGGCGTGGCCGCGTTGAAAAACGTGACCTTTGATATTCCTGAGAAGCAGATTTGCGGCTTCATCGGCCCCAACGGCGCAGGCAAGACAACGCTCTTCAGTGTGATTACTGGAGCGCAACGGCCCTCGTCCGGCAAAGTTCATTTTCGCGGCAGTGATGTCACCGGCCTCGATTCTGCCAACCTGGTGAAGAAGGGAGTCGCCCGCACCCATCAGGTAGTGCGTCCTTTCAAGGACCTCACTGTGTTGGAGAACGTTCAGCTTGCCGTCCATTACGGTCGCCACGCTATCAAGCTCACCTCCGCAGCAAAAGAACTTGCCATGGAAACACTCAAGCTCGTTGGATTGGACCGCAAGGCACTTCAATTGGCGTCAACCTTGTCATTGGGCGAGCAGAAGCGGCTCGAAGTGGCGCGCGCTCTGGCCACAGCACCGGAACTCCTTTTGCTTGACGAAATCTGCGGCGGACTCACCGGCTCAGAAACCCATGCCATGATGGACTTGCTTCACACTGTGCGCGAGAAAGGCACCACCATCATGTATGTGGAGCATGACATGAAGGCCATCATGTCAGTCTGTGACCGCATTACCGTGCTCAACTTCGGTCAAAAGCTGGCGGAAGGCAGGCCGGAGGATATTCAGAACGATGATGCGGTGATTGAAGCCTATCTGGGCAAAACCACTTTGGGGAATAAAAAGCGTGCCTGATTCATTGCAATCTCAATCCGGTAACGGCGAACTTCTGTCCTTGCAGAACCTTGAGGTTCGTTACGGCGCCACCCAGGTCATCTGGGGCATTTCCATGCGAGTGGCCACCGGCAAGGTCACATGCATTATCGGCGCCAACGGTGCAGGCAAAACCACCACGCTCAACGCCATCGCGGGTGTTCTGCCTGCCAGGAGTGGCAAGATTCTGCTGAATGGTGAAGACGTGACTGCCCTCTCCACCAGGGAGCGCGTAAAACGCCATATCAGCCTGGTGCCCGAAGGCCGTCAATTGTGGGCCGGAATGTCAGTGGAAGAAAACCTTCTTATGGGATGCTTCCTGCCTACACTGCGCAAAAAATCACACAGCGGCTTGGACCGCATCTACCAGCTTTTTCCTCGCTTGAAAGAACGTCGCCGCCAAATGGCCGGAACGCTCTCCGGTGGCGAGCAACAGATGTGCGCCATCGGTCGCGGACTCATGTCTGAGCCCCAACTCCTCATGCTGGACGAACCTTCACTCGGCCTGGCCCCAATCCTTGTGGACGAGATATTCCAATTCATCGCGGACATTGCCAAACAGGGCGTGACCATCCTGCTCGTCGGCCAGAATGTGAATTACACCCTCCAGGTCTCGCATTACGGTTACGTCATGGAGACCGGAAAGATCACCCTGGAAGGCGCAAGCGAAATGCTCTTCCACAATGACTACATCAAGGACGCATACCTCGGCGGCGCGGGCGATCATCATCCTCACGTTCCATAGCGATTGTGGAAAAGATTCCAGTTCACCCAAACCTGCAAAGCGGCTACAATCCAGAGCTGAAAACCTATGGCAACTGAAATGGTTCCAGTAGAAGCTCCGGTGCTGCGCGTCGCGGGAGGGATTATCCAGCGATCCACGCAAAATGGCGAAGAAATCCTGGTCGTCTATCGCAAGACTGAACAGGATTGGACGCTCCCCAAGGGCGAAGTCAAAGACAATGAATCATTTCAAGATGCTGTTCTGCGCGAAGTTGAAGCCGAAACTGGCTGCTCCTGCCGGCTGGGAAATTATCTCGGCACCATCAGTTTTGCTGACAAAGGCGTTCCCAAAGTCGTGATGTTCTGGAAGATGACCGTGGTTCAGGAAAAGACTCCCAGGGCCGCCGGCGAAGTGATCGGCGAATCAGTATGGCTCCCTATACCGGCAGCCATTCAGCGGCTAAGCCATGCCCAGGAAAAAACGCTGATCGCAAGATTAGGAAACGGTGCCGCCAAGGCCGCGGTTGCGACAGTTGAAAGTCAGCCGCTGCCCCAGGCTCACGTCCAGATCAAACCAGAACCGGCACCCCAACCGCTTTCCCAGGCTCCCGTTCAGATCAAGCCAGAGCCGGCGCCGCTACCACCACCCATCGTTCCAGCCATTCCCAGAAAACGCGCCTCCATAGAAGATGAGCGCGTACGCGATCGCCTGCTGCGCGAATCAGAAGCCTTTCGCGTGGAATTGTCCTTCCTGGAGCGACGCAGTGCCACAGGCGACAAATCCTGGGTTTCAGCCGCGCATGAACAGCTTAATAATGTCCTGCGCTGCCTTGAAAGCAACGACATTGAAGGCAGCCTTTTCGGATTGCATGCCGCCCAGCGTTTCGCAGTTCATGGCCTTAATAAAAACGAACTGATTACCCGTGCGCATATTCTGAGCGAAGAAGCTTTGAAGATTTCCTCATGGCGCGGTGAAGCCATGGATAACCTCCTCGCCATTCCTGACGAACAACTTACTGCCGACCGCATGGCTGACGCCATGAAGCTCCGCGATGAGGAGTCCAGCAACCAGTATTACCTTACGCGCCTCACCGGCGACCACCTGCGTATTCTTCTTGTCATCTGCAGCGCTGCGGTGATTGCTTTCCTTCCCTTCATGCTGCTCTCCGGCCAGATCCGCCTTCTCGGTCCGGTGCTCCTCTTCGGACTTCTTGGATCATGCTTCGGCGCCGCGCAATCACTCATGCGCGGCAAGGGCGACTCCATGATTCCTAACGTCTTCGTGATGCTCACGCCCGTCATATTCGGTGGCGTCGCCGGACTTGCGGCCTTTGGCATTCACGAATATCTCTCCGGCCTCTATGGCTTCACCCACACTCACTGGGGCGGTCTCCTTGGCATGGCCTTCTTATTCGGATTGCTCGGTCAACGCATCCTGGCTCGCTTCACCGGCAACAAGCTCCGCAAAAAAGCCAAAGCCTGACTCGTGTATGATTCTCCCGCGCGTTGGCTCCGTAGCAACGCGCACAAACTAATCTCTTGAATTCCCCGGCACCCCCACCATCGCAGGCTCTCGCTCGCCGACTGGGTCTCTTTGACGCCACCATGCTCGTCATGGGAGGTACCGTAGGCGCTGGCATTTTCATCAACCCTTACGTGGTAGCCCAGCGGGTGCACACGCCATGGCTGGTGCTTGGCGCATGGCTCGCCGGCGGAATCATCGCTCTCACCGGCGCATTCATCTGGGCTGAGCTTGCTGATCGCATGCCTCAAGTGGGCGGACAATACGCCTACCTTCGCGATGTTTACCATCCGCTGGCCGCGTTCCTTTACGGCTGGGTCCTGCTGCTCGTTGTTCAGACCGGCGGCATGGCAGCAGTCACCGTGACCTTCGCTCGCTACTTCCTCGAACTGACCGGCATTCATGTCGGCGACTGGCAAATTGCGGTCATCACCTTGCTCGTGCTCACCGTCGTCAACTGCTTCGGTGTTCGCGCCGGAGGTACAGTCCAGAGCGCGTTGATGGTAATCAAAATCTTCGCCATTGCGCTTCTGGTATTCGCAGGAGCATTTCTCGTTCGCGGCCCCCGCGTGGAATGGCATCCCGTTCTCGACCAGCCTCTTTCCGGCGGCCTGCTCTCGGCCTTCGGAGCGGCCATGGTGCCCGTGCTCTTTGCGTATGGCGGATGGCAAACCGCCTGCTTCGTGGCTGGTGAATTGAAACAGCCGCGACGCGACCTGCCTCGCGCTCTGGTGCTGGGCGTTATCGGCGTAGCCGCACTCTACACTTCCGTAAATTTCATCTGCGTTCGTGTTCTCGGCGTCACTGCCCTGGCAGAAACACAAACGCCGGCGTCGGCCGTCATGCGTCTTGCCATGGGGCAAAAAGGCGCAACGCTCATTGCCCTTGGTATTGCCGTTTCTACGTTAGGTTTTCTCAGCCAGAGCGTACTTACCGCGCCGCGTGTTTACTTTGCCATGGCGGAAGATGGGGTATTTTTCCGCAAGCTTGCCTGGGTACATCCCAAAACGCGCGTGCCGGTGGTCGCCATCACGCTGCAGAGTATCTGGACTGTGGTCATTCTTCTATCTGGCCGTTACGAGCAGATCCTGAACTACGTTACTGCCATGGACTACACCTTCTTCACTCTTACGGCGAGCTGTCTTTTTCTTTTGCGCAAGCGCGGTCCGGCCCCCGGCTTCAGCATGCCCGGTCATCCCTGGACCACCGCCTTCTTCTGCGTTGCATGTGGCAGCGTGGTGCTGAACACCTTTTATCGTTATCCCGGCAACACTCTAATCGGCCTGGCTATTCTAGCCACCGGCGTGCCCGTGTATTACATTTGGAGAAGGACCTCACACGCATGAGCACTCGCGCCAACGCACAGTCTCCGTATATGAAGTGGTCAAAGCTCCACTCCACGGCAAAGTACAATCTGGCCACCAGCGGAATTGCCGGACTGCCTCTGGCCGACCTTGGCGTCACCATCGACGAGTTGGAGATTAACGGTCCCACTGTCTACGGTTATGACGTTTTGCTGGATGCGCTTGCCCAGCGTTACCGGGTTCCTCAGGAATGCGTCGTCAGTGCGATGGGAACATCCTTTTCCAATCATCTCGCACTCGCCGCAGTCACAGAACCGGGCGATGAAATCCTGGTGGAACTGCCGGCCTACGATCCCATTCTCTCGGCAGCAAAATACCTTGGGCTGACTATCAAGCGCTTCACACGCCGCGCTGAAGACAAGTTCGAGATTGACGTGGCCGAGGTCGAGAAACACTTCACGTCGCGAACGCGGCTGATCGTGCTGTGCAACTTCCACAATCCAACGGGGGCTTTCACTCCTGACTCAACCTTGCAGGCTATCGCCGGTATCGCGCGGCGCAATAACGCTTATGTGATGGTGGATGAGGTCTATCGTGAAATGCTTTACGAATCCTCGCCGCAAAGCTCATTTCTGCTGGATCCGGAACGCTTCATCGTCACCAACAGTCTCACCAAAGCCTACGGCTTGAGCGGCCTGCGCTGCGGATGGATTCTGGCTCCAAAACAGATCGCCCAACGGCTATGGAATCTGCATGACGTTCACGCGGCAACGTACCCGTTCGTTGCCGAGTATCTCAGCGTGATTGCATTAAAAAAGCTTCCTCAGATCGCGGCAAAAATGAAAGCGATGCTGGATGAAAACCGGCGACACCTTTTGGCCTTTCTGAAAAATCGCGAAGAACTCGACTACGCCTGGCCGGAATACGGTACCGTTGTCTTTCCACGATTGAAAACCGGCGGCGTCACCGATCTTTGCAGGTTCCTTCGCGAGAAACATGAAGTGAGCGTTGTTCCCGGCAGCTTCTTTGAAATGCCGGACCACTTCCGCGTAGGCGTGGGAGCACTGACAGCCGACGTGAAGCAGTCCCTGCAGGAACTCAGCGCTGGGTTGGACGCATACAAAGTATCCCTGGCCAGCCAGGCCGTTCTTTCGCGCTAGTCCGCCTCGATCATCTGTTCAATCAACGGTAACTAATCCTTGTGCACCGCAAATTTTCCGCTGCCATAACAGGCAATCAACAGGAACGCAAAGCAATAGAGCACGGCGGGCTCACCGCCATTTTGAATCGGCAAGAAACCCCTCGGCTGGTGGACCATGAAGTAGCCAACCGCCATCTCGCCGCTCAGGATGAACGCGGCAAAACGCGTTACCAATCCCAACATCACCAGGATTCCGCCGCCAAATTCAAGAATTGCCGCAGCCAGGACCAGCGGCGGATGCAGTTGCTGATGCCCTCCGAAGACTCCAAACAACTTCTGCGCTCCGTGACACATAAAGAGAAAGCCGAAGACGATCCTGAACGCCGCGTACGCAAACGGCTCCAGAGTACTGAGAATTTTCATGCCCTGATCCCCTTGGAATAATGATTGATGGCTGCTGAGTTTAAACGCCCAAGCCGGCAATTGTCGATAACTCTTTCAACGCGTTCAACGGAGGCGTTGCAGCTGGCCGTCTAAGCACCAGAGCGTCCTCAGCATTTACAATCGCTATGATCTTTTCTGAACGAGGAGCCAATTGTTATGCAAAGAAACGCAAGTGCGCACTGGAGCGGTGGTCTGAAAGACGGTAAAGGGACGCTCACTTCGCCCAGCGGTGTTTTGAAGAGCACCCCTTATTCCTTCGCCACGCGATTTGAGAACCAGCCGGGAACCAATCCCGAAGAACTTGTTGCCGCCGCCCACGCCGGATGCTTCAGCATGGCGTTGTCTGGCCAGCTCGGCAACGCCGGCATGACCGCCCAGGCTATTGACACCACCGCCACCGTCACGCTGGAGAAGCTCGATTCAGGCTTCGCAATCACTAGCGTTCATCTCCAGGTAAGAGTAAAGATTCCGGGAGCCGACAAAGCGAAATTTGACGAAGCCGCCAAGAACGCCAAGGAAGGCTGCCCCATCTCCAAATTGTTGAACGCAAAAATCACCATGGACGCGCAGCTCGAAAGCTAGACAACTGACTCGGTACGGACGATAACCTCGTTCGTACCGAGCCGGCTTCGCTTCCCTTTCCGATTTCATCCGCCCACGCTCACCCTCGGTTGCCGCGTTCGTCTAACACTCCGGCCCATGTCTTCACATTCGAGTGAATGCAATTTTTTTTGTACTTTGAGGGAATCAACTATGCACAGAAAACTGTTTACGCTCTTTCTCTTCGCCTGTGCCCTGGGTATCTCAGTTCGCCCAGCTCACGCACAATCCTCTGTTGTGGATCTTCCCCGTGCCAGCCAGCGGGCCACCGTGATGCAACGTGTCGGCATTACTGATATCACCATCAACTACCATCGTCCTCTCATCAACGGACGCAAAGTCTGGGGAGGAATTATTCCTTACGGTCAGGTTTGGCGTGCCGGCGCAAATGAAAACACAACAATGGAAGTCACTGATCCAGTCACGGTCGAAGGCAAGCCGCTTGCCAAGGGCATTTACGGTCTGCACATGATCCCCAATGAAAACGAGTGGACCGTTATCTTCTCTAAAGCAGCAACCTCATGGGGCAGCTTTAGTTATGATCAGAAGGAAGACGCTCTACGCGTCAACGTAAAGCCACAATCTTCTGACATGCATGAGGCCCTGACCTATGACTTTGACGAAGTGAAGCCTGACTCAACGCTCGTGACACTTCGCTGGGAGAAAGTCGCCGTAGCGATACACGTTGGTGTGAACACGCATGAGATCGTGGCCAATAGCCTGCATAACCAACTGCGCGGACTCCCTCAGTACACTTTCGAAGGCTGGGCAGACTCAGCCAACTACTTCCTCACCGAGAAAACCAACCTTGACGAAGCGTTGAAATATGCTGACAAGTCCATCGGAGTGGAAGAGCGCTTTGACAATCTGGTGATCAAAGCCAGCCTTCTGGACGCACTCAACCGCAAGGAAGAAGCCAACGCCGTTCGCGCCAAGGCCATGCCCTTGGGTAGTCCCACTGACCTGCACGGTTACGGACGCCAGCTACAGCAGCAGGGAAACCAGGCCGCAGCCTTCGACATCTTCCGGGCGAATATCAAGAAGAATCCGAACCACTGGGTTGCGCACAATGAAACTGCGCGGCTGGCAGTAGCAGACGGCAATTATGACCTCGCGCTCAAGGAGATGAAGATCGCCGTCAACGCCTCACCTGAGCCGTTCAAGACACAAGGCGAAACGCTGGTGAAACGCCTGGAAGCCAAACAGGACATCAACAAGTAAATCTTTGCTTTGAGTCAATCAGGCCTCCCGGACGGGAGGCCTTTTTTATTACCGCGCCACGATGCGTTAAGATCACTGCAGCTGTTCACACCATCCCGGGAGTGCAAACGCACATGCGCTGGCTATTGTCATTTGTTCTCGTACTCGCATCTTTTTCGTCGTCTCGTTGTTCCGCGCAGGCCATCCGGGTTGCCGATAATCCCGGCCCCATGGCTCTCCAGGTGCGTGGTGAATTTCTCTATGCATGGAACGCTTACAAGCAATACGCGTGGGGGCATGATGAACTCAAGCCGTTGAGCAAGGGGTACAAAGACTGGTATGGCACCTCTTTATATATGACGCCCGTGGACGCTCTGGATACGCTCATCATCATGGGCCTGACCGACGAAGCCGACAAGGCTCGCGAAGAGATAACCAAGAACCTTTCCTTCGATCAGGATATTGAAGTCAAGAATTTTGAGATTACGATTCGTCTTCTGGGAGGGCTGCTCAGCAGCTACCAGCTCACCGGCGATAAAAAACTTCTTTTCCTGGCTGACGACCTTGGCACTCGTCTGCTCCCTGCATTTAATTCCCCTACCGGAATGCCCTACATGTTCGTGAATCTGAAGACGGGCAAGACGCGCGGCGCAGAAAGCAATCCAGCGGAGATTGGCACCCTTCTCCTTGAATTCGGCACGCTCAGCAAGCTTACGAATAAACCTGTTTATTACGACAAAGCCAAGCAGGCTCTTACTGAACTCTACAAGCGGCGTTCCAAGATCGGACTGGTTGGTTCCACCATCAACGTAGAAACAGGCGCGTGGATTGATCCCACCAGCCACATCAGCGGAGGCATTGATTCCTATTACGAGTACCTGCTGAAATCCTGGCTTCTTTTCGGTGACAAGGATTGCCAAAAAATGTGGAAGAGCAGCGTTCACGCCGTGAATAAATATCTGGCGGACAATACCAAGGCCGGACTGTGGTACGCACAGGTTGACATGAACACAGGCAAGAAAATTTCCACGCACTTCGGTGCGCTGGATGCCTTTTTCCCTGCCGTGCTCGCCCGGGGCGGTGAACTCGATACTGCAAAGCGCCTGGAAGATTCCGCCTACAAGATGTGGACTACGTTCGGTATTGAGCCGGAAGAAATCGACTACAAGACCATGAAAGTTACGTCGCCCGGATATCCATTGCGGCCGGAAATCATCGAATCAGCCTACTACCTTTATTTCTATTCCAAAGACGCGCGCTACACGGAAATGGGATCCACATTCCTTCTTAGCCTTGTCCGTTTGTGCAAGACCGATTCTGGCTATGCCGCGCTCAAGAACGTGGAGACACACGAGAAAAATGACAGCATGGAGAGCTTCTTTCTAGCCGAGACTCTGAAATATCTTTACCTGATCTACGCCCCGCGCGAGACGCTGGACCTGAATCAGGTGGTCTTCAACACAGAGGCCCATCCTCTGCGTAAGACCTGGTAGCGTTCAAGGCAAAAAATATGGGCGGCTGGTTTGCCGCCCATTCAGTGTTGGTTTACTACCCACACCTGGAAAAAGAGGATTGTTTTGGCTGCGCTCTACTTACTTCTTTTTTGGGCAAGGCTGCTTGCTTTCGCAAACCCGGAAACCTTGCTCTCTTTGAGGGTCCTACTACTCTTGCTGCTCCGTCGCCGCTATCTAACTTTGAGAGATACCCCGGAGGTGTCTCTCACCGGAAAAAACTTTTGAAAATCGCGAGGTAAGAAGAATCTCCGGGCGCTGTTTAAATCTGTCCCGCTAGTTTGCGCACACAGTCGAGTCTTCTGTCTTACCCCGCCCACAGCATTGGCTCATCGCTACCAGCGCTTGCACCCACCTTATGATCAGAACCGGTCCGAATCGGCCTTTTATCTTGGCTTACGCTCGTTTTTAGCTACCGTCTGCGCTTCTATAGTGCAGTCCGGTAGCCAAACGGCACGGCTTGTAAGTTGCTGAAAATAAATAGGCACTTATGCCGTAAAAGCGCTGCCCTGTGACACTCTGTCACAGGGCAAAGGCGGTCTGTCACAGGAAACCGGCACAGTGGTCTCTCGCAGACTGCTTCCTCTTCAAACTCAACCGGTTCAAGCTCACCCGGTTACCCATCCGTTAATGTCCATTAGTCCAGGAGCTTCAGCTTTACCACGAATCCAGGAATTATGGTGAAATTGGATACACCCACTAGGTCATTTGTACACAGGTCCGGGCCTTGGACTAGGGACAACGCCTCTTTATTCAACAAATTGAGAGTTGGTTTTTAGATTGCTTTAGTTTTCGACGGTATTCCCTGCAGACAGGCAGAAAAAGTAAACATGAGAATTGCGACCACCACCGCTCTGTTCGTGGCACTAACGTTGTGTGCACACGCCCAGCAGCAGTCTGAGCTTGAAGTGACCGAAATTGTTGCCAAAAGCCAGCGCGCGCTGGATACCCACGATCAGGCGCAAGCATTGAAGTTGATGCAGGACGGACTTACGCGCTTCCCTGCGGACCAGGATTTGCAGCTTCAGCTGGCGCGTGTCTATGTTTACAAGAAGCAGGACCGCGAAGCTATCGCTCTGCTGCAATCGATCCTGGAAAAAGATCCATCCAACCGTAAGGCCAAGCTGGCCCTCGCCCAGATATACGGCTATCACGAAAACTTTCAGAAGTCGGACGCTCTTTATCGTGAAGTTCTCGCCGCTCGTCCGGGTGATGAGCCCGCCGAACTTGGCCTGGTGCGCAATTTGGTGGTGGAAGGCAAGACCGCGGCGGCGAAGGAAGAATTGCAATCCGCGATTCAGCGCAATCCCACCAGCCTGGGCCTGCAACAATACAATGAATATCTGACTTCCACGGCGACCAGCAATGAAGGTCGAACGGAATACTATCGCAGTATCCAGGACAGCCAGTCCTACTTCAGTGATAGTTCAGGGAACCGTGCTCTCTATTCGTCGCAATCTCTGCCTTATGAAGTTAACCGCAAGCTCTTCACGCGCTTTCGCATGGATGAGACTTCCCTCTGGGTACCCGCAGCCTCGGCACGTAATGTAATTTCCGGAACGGAAGAAGCAAGCTATCGCGTCAATAGATACGTTGGTGTTCGTGCATCAGCCGGCGCTGTCCGCTTTAACGACACCAGCAGCAAGGCCCTCTTCGGCGGCGATCTGGAGATCGTCCCGCTCAAAAACATCACGGTCAGTGGCGGTTATTCGCAGTTCGCGGTTGCGCCGACATTTGAATCCATTCCATTTGATCTGGTTTCGCAGGGCTGGCACACACACGTTGGCTATGACACCAGAAAACTCACTCTGTTTGCGAATGCCAGCTTTGGCCACTACTCTGACGGTAATCGCGTGGAACGTGAATCGGGCGAGGCCATGAAGTGGTTCGGCAGCGACCACTTCTCCGTCGGCGGTGGGTACGCCTTCCGCCATCTGCATTTCTCGCAGGCCTTCACCCACGGTTACTTTGATCCCGGACAGTACCGCAGCCATCTCGGCGCGGGCGGCGTACGCTTTGCCTGGAGAAAAATCTACCAGCTTGAAGCGCTAGGCTATCTGGGCGGAGAAAAGATCAACCAGGGCGCTTATACAGGTGCTGGTGAGTTCCAGATACGCAACCAATTCTTTATCCATCACTGGCAGCTTGAGGGCGGTTATGCGCACTACCAACTGGTGCAGAATACGGCCGCGTTTCGGGCTGACATCGTGAGCGGATCCGTGGGTTACCGGTTCTAGGCGAAAAGGGGAAAGCATGTCCGCAGGAAAAAATAACCCGCGCTTCAGAATTCTGGTAGTGGATGACGACGATTCCACGCGCGGTTTTCTCACGTCAGTTCTCGCCGCAGAAGGTTACGCGTGCGTTGCCGCCAACAGCATTTCAACGGCTGAAGCCCTGCTCCGTCAGGAAACCGTGCATCTGGCGTTTCTGGATCTCTATCTTGGTACCACCAACGGTCTCAACGTTCTGGACCTGATCAAGGTGCTGCAACCAAAGTGTTCCTGCGTGATGATGACGGCTCACATGAGCGTGGAGACGGTGGCAAAGTCTCTCGGCTCTGGTGCGCTGGAATACCTGAGCAAGCCTCTTTTGATCGACGATTTGCTTGCCGTTGTGCGTAAAGTTCAGGCCAGCCACGCGCCGGCAAATGAAGCAGAAAGCTTTAAACCTGACGCAGGTCCGGAAACGTCCATCATTGGACGAACGCCAAAGATGCTGGAAGTTTATCGCGCCATCGCGCGCGTGGCCCCCACCGACGTGAGCGTGCTCATTCTCGGACCCAGCGGATCTGGCAAAGAGCTGGTCGCGCGCGCCATTCATGACCACAGCACGCGAGCCAAAATGCCGTTCGTTCCGGTAAACTGCGGCGCCCTTCCGGAAAACATCCTGGAAAGTGAGCTCTTCGGCAATGAGAAAGGCGCATTTACCGGAGCTGACAGCGCGCGTCCCGGCTTGTTTGAAGCCGCCACGGGCGGCACTCTTTTTCTCGATGAGATTTCTGAAACCAGGCCCAGCTTTCAGGTGAGTCTGTTGCGTGCGGTCCAGGAACAACAGATTCGACGTGTGGGCTCGCACAAATACACTCCGGTAGACGTACGCATCGTCGCCGCCAGCAACCGCGATTTGAGCAAGATGATGGCATCCGGCGGGTTTCGTGAGGATCTTTACTATCGCTTGAGTGTTGTTGAGATCAAATTACCAGGTCTGGAAGAGCGGCGTGAGGACATCCCTCTCCTGGTCCAGCATTTCCTCAAGCGTTCAAACGCGAAGAACAAACGCACTATCAAAATTACTGACGAAGCGGTGAAGGTGCTCAGCCAGTTTCACTGGCCGGGCAATGTGCGCGAGCTTGAAAATCTGGTGGAGAGGCTGGCCATTTTCTGTACCACGGGTGAGATCGGTGTCCGTGAAGTGGAACAGGAGCGCAACGTTTCACGTCCCGCCGTAAATGGTGTTGAAGCCACCGGCAGCAACCCGGCACTCCAGGCAGACGGAGCCAACACGCTGGAGGACATGGAGCGCCAGCACATTATCAAAATTTTGCAGGAGTTTGCTGGAAACAAATCGCGGACCGCACGCGCTCTGGGCATTGAGCGCAAAACTCTGTATCAGAAGGCGCGCCGTCTGGGAATTGATTTGCAAGTAGAACGATGAACTCCACATCACAATCCGGCGATTTTCAGACCATCCACAACCGTGTGACCTCATGGGGACGATGGCTGCGACGCAATCTCATCCTGCTGGCGGTGGTGGCGATGGTGAGCATGAGCTTTCCTATGCTCAAGCTCAGTGAGAGCCTTACTGATTTCTTCTTTCGCTTGCGCGGCCCCGAACCCGTGTCACAACAAGTCGCGCTTGTTCTCATTGACGACGCAACTCTTTCACGTTATGGACGCTGGCCATGGCAGCGCGCCCAGTTGGCACAATTGATCACCGCGGTCAGTGCGCAGAAACCGAAAGCCATCGGACTCGATGTGCTGCTGCCGGAAGTGGAAGATGAGACAAATGACGCTGCTCTGCAAAGCGCCATCTCCTCGGCTCCTAACCTCGTGCTCGCGGCAAAGATTTCCGGCTCACTCGATAGCAATCTCTGGATCGATCCATTGTTGCGCTTCAGTAGAGCCGCCAGGGGTGTAGGCCATGTTCAAGCAATCGTTGACGCAGACGGCGTCTGCCGCAGCATCCCATTGGAAGAGCCAACAACGGAAGGTCCCCGCCCGGCTTTCGCATTGAAAATAGCAGAGCTCGTAAATCCATCATTAACGAAGATGGAAAGCTCATCTGGAGTGAACGCACCGGCGCTGCAGAAGTTTGAAACCCGGCCGCTGCTGATCGACTTCCATCGGCAATACGAACAAGAACACTCCGCGCCTTTCTCTGTTGTCTCGGCAAGTCAACTACTCTCGGGCGCACAGCACTCTGAGCTTCGCAACAAAGCGGTGCTTATTGGATTCGGTGGCATCGAGATGAGTGATCGCCTGGCCACACCTGTAAGCAACCAGCTCCCAATGCCCGGGGTGGAGATCAATGCCAACGCGGTGGACATGCTGCTCACAGGCCGCACCATCAGCTACGTCGGCTTCACCTGGCAGTGGTTGCTGGTGGCATTCACCAGTGTCTTTTCTTTATGGCTGGTCGCACGCTATGGGGCGCGCGGTCTCTTCATACTCACTTTGTTACTACTGGCTGGATATGCGGGTGCATTCGTTCTGTTCGTTCACGCCCACCAGCTTCTGGTTTACACGCCGATACTGCTGGCGGGATTTCTGGCAGCGCCGCTCGCTCAGCTTGAAAATCTCCTGCTGGTTGACCGTGAAATCACCTTCCGCCTGCAACAGCTTCGAAACACCATACGCCCGGGCCGTCTTGCGGATCAGAGTGACGCAAACCCCATTCGGGGTCGACGCCTTCACTGGAAGCTGGCTGCACTGAATGAACTTCAGGATGAGTTGAGCTCTCTCTATCGCTTCCACCAGACGTTGCTGGAGAGCATGCATGAAGGTCTGGCTGTTTATGGTCAGGACGGAATGTTGCGCTTTGGCAATCCGACATGGAAAAAATTCTGCGCCACACAGCAGTCCGCTGATCCGGGTGATCTCGGTTCCCTTTCTCAAATGAGTTCAGCGTGGCCGGAGTTTGCCGCGGTCGCACAAGCCGGCGGCACATGGATAGAAACCGAGCTTCCACTGGGCGAAGAACTCTGGCATCTCTACGCCGTCCCTCTTCCCTGGACATCATTCGCGCAGGACGGCGCGGTCATGATCATTGCGGAAGACATTACGGTTCGTCGTCAACGCGACCAGGCCCGCTCTGAGGCGCTCAGCTTTGTCACCCACGAACTACGTACGCCGCTGATCGCTATTCAGGGATTTTCAGAAATGCTGATGCGCTATCCCAACTCGCCAGCCAGCGCGGACGCGCCTTCCACCATCTTCCGTGAAACACACCGCCTGGTCGCGATGATCAATACTTATCTCGAAGTGTTGCGCCTGGACGCCGGTGCACGTCCGCTCCGGTTGACTAACGCCAGCGTTCGCGCCATGGCCGATCATGTGGAGAAAGTCGTCCGCCCGTTGGCCCTTGCTGCCAGAATCGCCGTAGAAGTTGAAATTGAACCTGAGGATGAGCGTGTGAACTGCGACGAGACCCTGATTTCCGGCGCGCTCCTCAACCTGGTGAGCAACGCCATTAAATACGGCGAAAAGGATTCACAGGTACTCCTCCGTATTACCGCGCATAAGGACGAAGTTGAATTTGAAGTACACAATACCGGTAAGCCGATTCCGGCTGCCGAGTTGAAGCACATCTTTGAAAGGTTTTATCGCCCGGCCCGCAGTGAATCCATCCCGGGATGGGGGCTGGGGCTCAGTTTTGTTCGCAGGATTTGCCAGCAGCACGGCGGAAGAATTGCAGTCAGCAGTGACCAAGAGTTGGGCACCTCGTTCTGCTTCATGTTGCCACGAGGCGTCCGGGAAGTCACAGAGGTAACTCCATGAAAATCCGATCGACTATTTTCTTCATCCTGGTGTGTAGTCTGTTTGGTCTGAGCCAGGAAAAGCAGGTTGCACCCATCACCGCTCCTTACGCAGGGTCAACCATCTCTGATTTTAAGGGCAAGGTTGAAATTCAGTTGCCTAACCACACGTTGCGTGCGCCCAGCCGGGGTGAACTCCTGCCGGCGGAAACGCAGATCAACACTGAAGACGGGCGCATCCTTCTGCGCCTGGCTGACGGCAGCGATCTGCTGGTTCGTTCCAACACGCGGCTCGTTCTGAAGCAACCGGAAACCAACGGCTGGCGTTACGTACAAGTGCTCATCGGTCGCGTACGCGCAGAAATCCAAAAGCGTTTGGGCACCAACCCCGGCTTCCAGATCGGTACGCCCAGTGCCGTAATCTCCGTACGTGGCACAGTCTTTGACGTGGAAGTGAATCGCGCCGGTCTCACGGAAGTCGACGTGCGTGAAGGCGTGGTCCAGCTTGAATCCGTCAAAGGAATGGGCGAATCTGTCCTTATTCGCGCTGGATTCTCCAGCCGGGTAGGCTTTGAGTCCGCACCGGAAACTCCGCGTCCGACGCATGATATGCGTCCTGACGTGGACCGCCCCGGCCGCGGCAGTGGTGACGACAAACACTCTGACCATGACGATGACGCGATTAAACGTCTTCAGGCCGCAACCAATGACCACCATGACAGCGGTTCATCCCATGACTCCGGGGGAAGCAGCGGTGGTTCCAGCGGCAGCTCCGGGGGCAGCGGCGATTCCGGCGGAGGCAAAGACTCCACTTCCGGGGAACACGGTGGACACGACCATGGCGGCGGAGGCCCACCGGATCTCAACTAAACCCGAACCTTATATATGTGAAATATGGGCCGCAGGCACTCCGTCTGCGGCTTCGCTTTTTTAGCGCTGATACCATCGACGGTCATCGTCGGCCCGCAACCAATCACCGCCAAAGATGTGTTTACTTGAAACACGCAACTGTTCCCTAAGGAAACACCAAAGCCCAACTCCACATCAGTCTGAACACTCAATCTAAAAGACTTAGCGTCAATTAAAGATTGGCATGCGAGCTGCATTATCACAAGACACAAGCACCGTCCGAATTTCAGCTGCTAATGCAGCACTCGCACCTAAGGGGGTATTTAAAGATGTTTACAGCTACCACAGTTTCTGCTCAATCGCAGCGCCTATGGACGAAAGCTCTGTTCGGCGCCATCATTTTCGTCGCTATTTGTGCAATGCTGATCTCCACCGGTTGCGGTGGCGGCAGCAATAATACAGTCACCACCGCTGGACCTAACGGCACGATCATCAGCATTGGCGACGCACCTTCGTCGCAGATCATCGCTATGGAGATTACCGCCACGGCCATCACTTTGAATGGCGGCAGCAATCCCAGCGTTCTGGTGAAGCCGACCGAGATCGAGCTCACGCACAACATGGCAACCTTCGAACCGCTGTCACTGGTGAGCCCACCATCGGGAACCTATACCGGCGCCACGTTCACTTTCTCCAATCCGGAAGTAGTGATTGTTGATCCAACCACCAAAGCGGTTACCAAGCTCACGGCGGTCCTGGCATCTTCGACGGTGAACGTTCCTTTTAGTCCGTCAGTCACCATCGGACCGGGCGCGACCGTCCTGAACTTTGACATGAATCTGGCTTCGTCCGTTACCATTAGCGGCACCACGGCTACCATCACGCCGACCTTCACCGTGACCACGTCCACCGTTGCCGCCGGCAGCGAAGGCAATGAAACGGAAGACAATGGCGAACTGGAAGACGTCCGCGGAACTATCACCAACATTACGTCGCCCAAATTCACCATTCAGCCCGCACAGACGGCACAACCCATCACTATTACGACAGACGCGAACACCAAGTTCTCTGATGGCGTAGCCAGCTTTGCCAACCTAGCCGTCGGCATGATCGTTTCTATTGACGCTGACACCCAGGCGGATGGTTCGGTTCTGGCCAAGAAGGTGGAGTCAGAAACCGAGACGGCGAACGGCGAAGAAGTTGAGGGCATCATCACGGCTGAAACCTGCGCCACAGCTCTCGGCTGCCCGGGCGCGGCGAACGCAGCTACATCTATCGCCATCACCACGCACAAAGTTTCCGCCACCGCCGGCGCCACTGCGCCAGCCACGGCAACAACCGTCAACGTGCCTCTCTCGGCAAGCACCAAATTCCTGGTTCACAGCAACCAGGGCGGCACGTTCCCGGCGTTCAATGCCAGCACCATCGGCAAGGCCCAGCGCGTGGAAGTGGACAGCGAGTCGACCACAGGCAACAGCGCCACCTCTGTGGCGGCCAGCAAAGTCAAACTGCTTGAGCAGGGCGTAAGCGGCACTATCTCCGCTCTCTCTGGCAATAACTTCACACTTACACCGGACCCGACATCCGCGTTCGTTTCGCTCACCGGTCAGACCACCATCGCCGTACAAGGCACGGGCGCACGGCTCAAGGGTGTGACTCTGGCGAACAATGCGGTAGTGACGGCCCGAGGCCTTCTGTTCTTCAACGGAACGTCTTACACACTCATCGCGTCGCGCTTCGCAAAATAGCCGGCGCTTAAAGCTTGCGTTGCCCTAAAACGCACAACCCCGTCACAGGACCGACCCGCTGGAAGATCCTGTGACGGCTTTCCAGGCCGTTCGTAAAGTAAGTTTGGCGAACGTTGTCTTAACAAGGCGCTTGTCGGTCCGCGCGGGACTCGGCAAGCGCCAATTTTTTTGGGGGGATTGAAATATTGCCTGCTCGAAGGACGATAAATCCGAAGTGTTATGCTGCGCGTGCGTCGTCGACTTCGGAAAGCAAGCTGATGGATGGCAACTTGACAGTAGAGGGTTGCGTCTTCAACCTTACCGTTCGAGGATTACTCCTACTTACCCGTGACACGCCCCGAAAGCCGGACGCGCTACTCCCGTTGTGATTGCCGTAATGTCAGTGTTAGTCGCGATTACTTCTAGCCTTGGGTTTAGCTTTCGGCTTATGTGAGCGCTCTTCACTATTGCCGGACCGGTCCAAATGCTCAGGAATTCCGGTGATAAGGCCCTGATAGTCCGTGAGCCGGTCACCCATGATGACCACGCCCTTGGAGGTGATTTCGTATTCGCGGATATCCTTGCTATGGTTGCCACCACGCATCTTGATAACGACCATGATCTTGCGAAGCTGGCCGTCGATGCACACGTACCGAAGGCGGATAATGTCATCGGTGAGAAAGGAAATCGCGTAGGTACTGAACGGGAATTCCGTGAAAGACTCGATCACCTCAACCGTGCTTAGAATCGTCACGCCGGCGCCGGTCAAAGCGGTGATCATCCGGTAGAGCGATTCGCGAAAGTCCGCGCGGAAGCCAGGCGCCAGCGCCATCTCAAAGCCCGCCAGCGAATCAATCACGAGGCGTTTGGCGCCAATTTTTTGGACCGCGTCGAGAATCTCATGCATGGTTTCATCCACCGAGAGATCCAGCGGACGGAGGTAGAGAATTTCGAGTTTCTTCGCATGTCGCGGCGTTTTCAAATCCAGACCAAAACTGCTGGCCCGCTCCGCATACTCTTGCGGTCGTTCTTCAAAGACCACCACAATTCCCGGATCTCCCTGGCGTATGCCCTCAGCAATGAATTGGGTTGCCAAGACCGATTTTCCCGTCCCCGAAGCCCCTGCCACCAGGACACTATCGCCCTCAGGAATGCCCCCGCCGAGCATCTTGTCCAGTTCCGGAATACCGATGGAAAGGCGCCGTGTACTGGGCATCTTCCTTGCCAGTCCGGCCAGCCCAAGAGTACGCGAAAAGGTTTGCAGCCCGGCATGGGTAATGCGAAAGGTGTGCAGTCCGGGCACGGACGCCTGCCCGCGCAGTTTCACGATCTGTAGCTTTCGCACAATGGAACTTCGCTCCGCGGCCTGGTAAAGCCAAAAGAGGCCATCGGAGACCGTGAAAACGGGATTGTCACGGATCTCACCCTCGACATACTCCCCGACAAGAAAAGTCGTGGCTTGCCAACTCGTCAGGAGCAGGGCCAACCGCTGAATAAAAGATTGCAGCTCCACTTCAGTTGTGCCGCCGAGCGCCTTTCGCACCACGGTGCGGAAGGAGTCCACTACTACGATGCCGGGACTTGCCTTCTCGACCTCTTTTGTAATTTCATCCAAGACCGCATTTAAGTCCTTCTCTAACACAACCTGGCTCAAGTTGATAAAGCGGACGGCGGTGTTTAACTTGGCCTGGTCAAAGAACGTGTACTGTTGCTGGTAGCGCAGCATTTTGATGGCGGGTTCGCCGAGGATGGTGAAATAGAGCGCGGGACGCTCCGGCGTCGCGTTCGCGAACACAATTTGGTGCGCCAGCGTGGTCTTGCCGCTTCCTGGAGCGCCCGCGAGGATATTAAAAGAAAATTCCGGGAGACCGCCGCCCAGGATTTCATCAAGGCCCGGGACCCCGGTCGGCAGTTTCTTTATTATCACTCTATCTTGTGCGCTCAAGCTTTCCTCTCCTTTTTGGAAACGCGGCCGTCGAAGACGGCCTCCGGCCACACATCCTGAACCAGCCGCAACGTTAAACCCTCGCCAATGAAAGTGAGGAGCAGCCCGATTAACTGGGCAATGAGAATGGCTCCTCCATCGCTGGCCTGTTCCTTGTTAGATTGCGACGCAAACTCATCCTGACCTTTTAAGGAGCCATCCGCCTCGACCTGTACCCCGCTAAGACTGGGAGCTTCCGCTCTGGCCAGCGTCAGAGCACGAGAAAGCAGCGAGCGAAAACCGGCAACTCCCGCGAGTGTAATCAGGGGCTGGCGCAATCTCTCACAAACGCGGAAAGCCGCAGACTCCGCTGGCCCGGAGTTCTCGCCCGCGACTTCGTAAGTAAGAAGGCGTTGGGCCAAATGTTGCGACTTTGGAAGACTCCCGAATTCTTTTTCCATGCAGCGCAAACTCTGTACTCAGTTCGGTTTGGGGCTTTTAATTGCCGCCACTACTGCCAATACCGTCGCCGTGTTTAGGACGCTTCCCGAGATAGTCCTCAGCGTTTCTGTGACGGGCGGATATTGCTCCGCCAGTTCCTCGAGGCGCGCACTGACGCCTTGGAGATCGTCGACTTCCTTAAGGATCGCTTCAAAACCGATGGGTATACCGCTGTTCGGGAGGAACCTAAAGTCTGGGACAATCTCAGATGTCACCAGCTGCAACGTCACAGCTTCGCCAACAACTCTTACAAGCAGCCCGAGTAACTGAGTGATGAGAATTATTCCTGCCTCCCGAGCTTGGTCCGCGTCGACTTGCGGCCGAAGCTCGTCTAGCCACTGTAAGGAACCATCCGCCGCGACCTGTACCGCGCTAAGACTGGGAGCCTCCGCCCTGGCCAGCGTCAGAGCACGAGAAAGGAGCGAGCGAAAACCGGCAACTCCCGTGAGTGAAATCAGGGGCTGGCGCAACCTCTCACAGACGCCAAAGGCCGCGAATTGCGTCGGCTCGGAGGTTTTGCGCGCAGCGTTTTCGTAAGCAAGAAGGCGCTGGGCCAAATCTCGCGTCTGTGGTGGAAGCATCATTATCCGTTATCCGTTCCGTTACCCCGTGCAAATGCGCGTGTCCTTTGGACGTAAAGCGTTCACCTTTAATGTTACCCGCTTCGGAGCTGCTCGGATAGGGCGTGCGCCTGCTTGATCAAATTCTATGGGCGCGGCGCCCGCCCTGGATCACTGTATTAGCCGCTGCCCCCAATTTGATTTCATAACAACGACGGCCCCTCGCGAGAGCCGAGTAAACTTGAGTTTGCAAAGACCAAGACTCGGAACGAAAGGAGCCGCCAATGAAGATTATA
>Ga0209863_10000211_pt1 | contig 36568 bp, 45 predicted proteins | sample OrgsoiDNA2013046_FD_185796 | JGI IMG/M metagenome (GOLD analysis project Ga0209863, IMG submission 185796) | Permafrost soil microbial communities from the Arctic, to analyse light accelerated degradation of dissolved organic matter (DOM) -... | ecosystem: Environmental > Terrestrial > Soil >...
GGCTGTAAGTATTTTATGAAGAAATGCAAGCTGGCCTTCCGGCATAAATTCGTGATCCGGGTGGCTGACCAAAAAACAGATCGAACGAAGATTCTTTCCCAGAAAAGGATAAGCGGGGGCCGGGGTACGTGTAGGCGATTTTGGAATATCTTGTTTTTTATTGTCTGTGGAACGATCCCCTGCCACGAGGGATTCCGGGTAGAGGGCAGCAATCAGTTCAGGAGAAAAACGCAGGTTATTGATTCCCATAAAAGATTTGAAAATTACCGGAGTGGTTTTGTATGCTCCGGGATGTTTTGTTTCTTTGTATGATCAAAATTAGTATATATGATGGAGACGGTGGACATCCCGGTTACGAGGATAAAAAGAAGCAGACTGCATGAAATGGATTTCAATCACCTGCCTTTCGGCAAATTTTTCAGCGATCATATGCTGGAAGCAGAATATGCTGATGGAGAATGGCAAACGGTTTGCATTAAGCCGTACCAGCCGATTATATTCGAGCCATCCATCATGGCCCTTCACTATGGTCAGGCCATATTCGAAGGCATCAAAGCTTACCGGAATAAAAACGGAGACGCATTCATTTATCGCCCGTTTGATAATTTGAAACGGTTTAATATTTCTGCAGAAAGAATGGAAATGCCGTCCGTCCCGGAAGAAATTTTTATTGAAGGCATGCGCAAACTGATCGGCCTGGATAAGGAATGGATACCGGCCAAGGATGATTATTCATTATACATCCGTCCCTTTATGTTTGCCACGGACGCTTCCCTGGGGGTTAAGACGTCTGACACCTATAAATTTATGATCCTGCTGAGCCCCACGGGTCCTTATTACGCAACGCCCATGAAGATCTACGTGGAAGAAAAATATACCCGGGCTGCACCGGGTGGCGTCGGATTCGCCAAAAATGCAGGAAACTATGGGGGAGCATTAAAAGCTACGGCGGAAGCCAGGGCACAGGGTTATGACCAGGTATTATGGACAGACGCTTTTGAACACAAATGGCTGCAGGAAGTAGGAACCATGAATGTGTTTTTTGTCTTTGGAAATACGGTGGTTACCCCCACGCTCGACGAAGGAACCATTCTGGAAGGCGTCACGAGGGACAGCGTGATCACCGTACTTCGCGAACACGGGTTGACGGTTGAAGAAAGAAAGATCAATATAGACGAGGTGGTGGAAGGGCACAGAAGCGGAAAATTGACCGAGATTTTCGGATCCGGAACGGCTGCGACCATATCTTCCATCAAGGAGTTGCGGTATAAGGACTACAGCATGCACCTGGATGTTGCGACCTTCCATACGGCCCATGCTGCAAAAAAAATCCTTACTGAAATTCGGGAGGGGAAAAAGCCGGATACCCATGGCTGGCTGGTAAAAGTCTAAGGTCAACATTAATTTGGAGATTCCCGGCTCGGCCGTTACCTTTGCCGTCCCAAAATTCAAACAGGTTCCGAATGCCTACAATACAACAATTGGTTAGAAAAGGAAGAGAAATCATCCGTGCGAAAAGTAAATCCAGGGCGCTGGATTCCTGTCCGCAGAGACGAGGCGTATGTACGCGCGTATATACGACTACGCCAAAAAAACCCAACTCGGCTCTCCGCAAGGTGGCCAAAGTGCGTCTGACCAATAAAATTGAGGTGATCGCCTATATTCCGGGGGAAGGGCATAACCTGCAGGAACACTCCATCGTTCTGATTCGTGGCGGCCGTGTGAAGGATCTTCCGGGAGTGCGTTATCATATCGTCCGCGGATCGCTGGATACCGCAGGCGTGAAGGATCGTAAGAAAAGCCGGTCAAAATACGGAACCAAGAAAGAAAAAGCCGGCGCTAAACCAGCCGCCAAGAAATAATCAAATCTTAATTTCAAATAATGAGGAAGTCACAGGCCAAAAAATTACCACTCGCTCCGGATGCAAAATATAACGACATCCTGGTCACGCGTTTTGTAAACAACCTGATGTGGCAGGGTAAAAAGAATACCGCTTTCGGTCTGTTTTACGATGCCATCGACCGCGTTTCAAAAACGACCAATGAGAACGGATACGAAATCTGGAGACGGGCGCTCAATAATGTCACACCGGCAGTTGAAGTGAGGAGCCGTCGTATCGGAGGGGCCACTTTTCAGATCCCCGCCGAAGTACGCGCCGACCGTAAGATTTCCCTGAGTATTAAGTGGCTTATCCGGTTCAGCCGGGAAAGAAACGGGAAAAGTATGGCCGACAAGCTGGCAGGCGAAATTCTCGCCGCAAGCAAGGGCGAGGGCGGCGCTTTCAAGAAGAAGGAAGACACTCACCGGATGGCAGAAGCCAATAAGGCCTTTGCCCATTTCCGGATCTGACCGAATATATTTTTCTTAAATTTTACTCCCCCGCCAACTACGGGGGCGTTTTTTTGTGCGGTATCCAGCCCGTCCAAAGCCCTTTTTGAACTTATTTTAGGGAAGACGGATCACCGATGGATCGACGATGGATCGAAGGCGGAGAAAGCTTGAATAAAGAAAGCCAGTCCGGTCCCTAATTTTCACATTTGCACATCGGTATACTGGCACATTTAATGAGAAAAAGGGGTACCTTTGCACACCTAAAAGAAAAATACTTTTAATTTAAAATAATGGCAGATTTAAAACTTCAAAGAAACTTCGGTATTGCAGCTCATATTGATGCCGGAAAAACAACCACGACCGAGCGCATCCTGCGCTATACGGGAATGATCCATAAGATCGGCGAAGTGCATGACGGGGCGGCAACCACCGACTGGATGGACCAGGAAAAAGAAAGGGGTATCACCATCACGTCTGCGGCGGTAAGTTGTCAATGGAACTTTCCGACCGACAAGGGGAAAGTGGATGCAAACACGAAGAAATACAATTTCAATATTATTGATACGCCGGGTCACGTGGATTTTACAGTTGAGGTGGAAAGATCCCTGCGTGTTCTGGACGGGCTGATTGCATTGTTTTCAGCAGTGGATGGTGTCGAGCCGCAGTCTGAAACAGTTTGGCGCCAGGCGAACCGTTATAAAGTACCCCGGATCGGGTTTGTAAATAAAATGGATCGTGCCGGCGCAGATTTCCTGATGGTGGTTACCCAGGTAAAAGAAATGCTGGGCGCCAATGCCGTTCCCCTGCAACTGCCGATCGGTGCCGAAGATGATTTCAAAGGTGTGGTCGATTTAATCAGAATGAAAGGTGTTATCTGGCATATGGAAACTGAAGGTATGACCTTCGATGAAATTGAAATCCCGGCAGATTTGCTGGAGGAAGCCAGGGAATGGAGAGCGAAACTGGTTGAGGCTGTTGCGGAATACGATGATAAACTGCTTGAAAAATTTTTTGTGGATCCGAAAAGTATCACCGAAGATGAGATGCATGAAGCCATTCGAAAAGCGACAATCGATCTGAGTATTGTTCCGATGATGTGTGGTTCTTCATTCAAAAATAAAGGCGTACAAACCGCTTTGGATGCCGTTTGCCGTTACCTGCCTTCCCCGATTGACCTGGAAGATACCCAGGGTACCGATCCGAATACCGGTGAAATCATCACCCGTAAACCGGATCCGAAAGAACCCTTTGCAGCCCTGGCTTTTAAGATCATGACCGATCCATTTGTTGGCCGTCTCGCGTTTTTCCGGTGTTATAGTGGACGTCTCGAATCAGGTTCTTATGTGTTGAATGTCCGGAGTGGCAAAAAAGAACGGATCAGCCGCATCATGAAAATGTTTGCCAATAAGCAAAACCCGATCGACTTTATTGAAGCCGGTGATATCGGCGCGGCCGTGGGTTTTAAAGAAATAAAAACGGGAGACACGCTTTGTGATGAAGATTTTCCGATCACACTGGAAAATATGTTTATCCCCGAACCCGTCATCGCTGTTGCTGTTGAACCGAAAACACAGGCGGACGTGGACAAAATGGGAATCGCCATCTCCAAACTCGTAGAAGAGGATCCGACCCTTCGGGTGAATACTGACGAAGAAACCGGTCAGACGATTCTGCGCGGAATGGGTGAACTGCATCTGGAAATCATCATCGAACGGATGCGCAGAGAATTTAAAGTTGATGTAAACCAGGGCGCTCCCCAGGTTGCTTATAAAGAGGCATTTAATACGACGATCGAACACCGCGAGGTACTGAAGAAACAAACGGGTGGCCGCGGTAAATTCGCCGACATCCAGTTTGCCATCGGGCCTGCAGATGAAGAATGGATAAAAGAAAACGAAGGCAAACATTTTCAGTTTGTGAATGATATTTTCGGCGGATCCATTCCGAAAGAATTTATCCCTGCGATATCAAAGGGATTTGAAGTGTCCATGACGACCGGCGTATTGGCGGGTTATCCGATGACCAATATGAAGGTGCGCGTATTCGACGGAAGCTACCATGACGTGGATTCCGATGCGATGAGTTTTGAAATCTGTGCGAGATCCGCCTTCCGTGAAGCCGGCCGCAAAGCAAAACCCATCCTGCTCGAACCCATCATGAGAGTTGAAGTACTTACGCCGGATCAATATATGGGAGACGTTACCGGGGATTTAAACCGTCGCCGGGGTATCCTGGAAGGGATGGACAGCCGCGCAAATCTTCAGGTTATCAAGGCCAAAGTGCCCCTGAGTGAAATGTTCGGATATGTAACCCAGTTACGTTCCCTGAGTTCGGGCCGTGCCACGTCTACCATGGAGTTCTCTCATTATGCTCCTGCGCCAAACAATATCGCAGAAGAAGTCATAGCCAAAGTAAAAGGCAAGAGTAAAGTAACTGCCTGATCTCATCGATAAATGAAATGTGCCCTCCCGCTCATAGCGGGAGGGTTTTTTTTGAACGGCAATTGTTAGAGAAGCGATTTGATTATTTTTCCGGATAAATTACTTGTATCATGAACCGATTCTGTTATAGTATTTTGACTGGTTTTCTATTTGTGATTATGGGAACAGGGGCTTCCGCTCAGCCACACAAAGAAATGACCTGGAGCAGGGATGGCAACCGTTTTTATCTGAGTACTGCAGAGGGTATTGTTGAAAATATTCTGCCGGAAGGCAATCAGAATACCCTGATAACCTCTCAACAGCTTACTCCTGCCGGTAAAAAAGAGTCCCTGAAAATAAAAAATTTTTACCTCTCAGATGATTTCAGGAAACTGCTGATCTATACCAATGCGAAAAAAGTCTGGCGTTATGAAACCCGCGGCGATTATTGGGTCTATGATATTTCAGAAGCGTCCCTGAAACAACTGGGACGTTCGTTGCCGCCTTCCTCACTCATGTTTGCGAAATTTTCTCCCGACGGAACAAAAGTTGCTTATGTGAGCGGGCACAATATTTATGTGGAAGACCTTTTGACACATGCAATAAAACCACTTACCAGCAACGGTTCGCGAAAATTGATCAACGGAACTTTCGACTGGGTATATGAAGAAGAATTTAGTTGCCGCGATGGATTCCGCTGGAGTCCCGACAGCCGGGCGATCGCATACTGGCAGATCAACGACAGCAGCACCCGCGATTATTATATGTTGAACACGACGGATTCGGTGTATTCCCGCGTCATACCCGTTGAATATCCCGTAGCCGGCCAGATGCCTTCCCCATTCAGAATTGGCGTTGTGCAGATAAAAGATATTCAGACCCGTTGGATGAAAATTCCGACCGATCTGAAAAACGGTTCCTATTTGCCGAGAATGGAGTGGGCAGCCAATAACCAGGAGCTGATCGTTCAGCGCCTGAACCGGAGCCAGAATGAATCGGATGTAATTTTATGTAACACATCAACGGGAGATTCCAGATCTGTTTACAAAGAAAAGGACAATGCCTGGATAGATGTGATTTCAAGGGGAGATGACGAATTTGACGCAGGTGGGTGGGATTGGCTCAAAAACGGTTCTGATTTTTTATGGATCAGTGAAAAGGACGGATGGCGGCATGTATACCGGATCAGCAGGGACGGGAAAAATGAAGTATTGGTTACACCCGGCAATTTTGACGTGATGAAAGTTTCTTTACTTGACGAAAAAAATAACCTGCTGTATTTCATGGCATCGCCCGATAACGCCACACAGGCTTATTTATATTCCTGCAGCCTGGATGGAAAAGGGAAAGCGGTAAGAATGACGCCTGCGAATCAGCCGGGAACACATATCTACGAAGTGTCACCCAATGGAAAATTTGCCCAACATCAGTTTTCAAATTATTATACGCCGAAAGAACATGAATGGATTACACTGCCTGATCACCAGGTCCTGCCCGGCACGGTTGCAGCAAGAGCCGCAAATCCGGCAGACAGTGCGGCGTCCAACATTTCATTCTTTAAAATACACACGGCAGATGGCGTAAGTATGGATGGATGGATGGAGAAACCCATTCCCTTTGACAGCACAAAAAAATACCCTGTTTTATTTTATGTATATACTGAACCCGGATCTCAAACAGTGATTGATGAATTCGGGGTTACGAGATGTCCCGTTTACCCGGGGGACCTGGCCAGGGACGGATATATCTATATTTCGCTGGACAACCGGGGTACGCCCGCTCCCAAGGGAGCGGCCTGGAGAAAATCCATCTACCGGAAGATCGGCCAGCTCAATATCCATGATCAGGCCCAGGCTGCCGCAGAGATCTCTCGCTGGTCCTTTGTAGATACGTCCAGGATCGCGGTCTGGGGCTGGAGCGGGGGCGGTTCGGCCACCCTGGGCCTGATGTTCCAACATCCGGAAATTTATAAAACAGGGTTAGCCGTTGCCGCACTGGGAAACCTGGAAACATACGATAACATCTATGAGGAGCGATATATGGGTAATCCCCTGGAAACCAGGGCGGATTACGTGAAGGGATCATCCATTACCTATGCTTCCAACCTGCAGGGCAACCTCCTGTACGTTCACGGCAGCGGGGACGATAACGTACATTTCGATAATGCAGAAATGCTCCTGAATGAACTGATAAAGTACAACAAACCCTTTCAGTTTATGGAATACCCGAACCGGACGCACGGCATTCAGGAAGGGGATGGAACAAGAATGCATTTATATAATTTATTCAAGAATTACCTGAATACACATTGTCCCGGAGGGGCCAAATAAATCTCTAAAAAACCCCTCTAATTCTTTGACAGTTTATCTCTTAACCCATACCTTTGCATCCCGTTCAAAAAACGGGGATTGACATATGTCCCAGCGAATCAGAATCAAATTACAGTCGTACGATCACAATCTCGTGGATAAATCCGCCGAGAAGATCGTTAAAACAGTACGTAGTACGGGAGCCGTTGTAACCGGTCCGATACCTTTACCGACAAGGAAAAAAGTATTCACCGTTTTACGTTCGCCGCATGTCAATAAAAAAGCACGCGAACAATTTCAGTTGCATACGCATAAGAGGTTGTTGGACATTTACACGTCTACTTCAAGAACCGTAGATGCCTTATCCAAGCTGGATCTGCCATCAGGTGTTGATGTAGAAATAAAAGCCTGAGTAAAAATTCCATCTGCCAAACCAGCAATGGTCAAAGCAGCGCTGGATGATTTGAAAAGAAATATGAACAAGCCGTTCGGGGTTTGTTTACTACCGGTACTTCCGTCGGCCACCGAAGCTTTAGCGAAGGTGGCTGCGATTCCAAAGCAGCGAAATTGGGCAACCCTCCTTCGCCAAAGCTTCGGAGGGCAAAGGAAAAGGTCGGTTGCAAACAGGGGATTGAAATCAGTATCAGCCGTAAAAAGCTAAGCGGACCGCTGATTGTCCTTAGACACCAGGCACAAACCAATAAAAAATGAAAGGTTTAATTGGAAAGAAAATTGGAATGACCAGTGTCTTCACCCCTGATGGCAAGCAGCTTGCCTGCACCATCATCGAAGCAGGTCCCTGTATCGTAACGCAGGTGAAAACCACCGAGTCCGACGGCTACAACGCTCACCAGATCTCCTTCGGAGAAAAGAAAGAAAGGCATGTTCTCGCTTCTGAAAAGAACCACTTCGCCAAATCAAATACCACAGCAAAACAATTTATCAGGGAATTCCGCAATTTTTCTTTAGAGAAAAATCTGGGGGATGCGCTGACCGTTGACATTTTCACTGAAGGTGAAATAGTCGATGTGGTGGGGACATCCAAAGGAAAGGGTTTCCAGGGTGTTGTGAAGCGGCATCATTTTCACGGGGTTGGCGGACAGAGCCATGGCCAGCATGACCGTAGCCGGGCTCCCGGATCGCTGGGTAACTCTTCTGATGCGGCCCGCGTTATGAAGGGAATGAAAATGGCCGGCCGAATGGGTGGTGACCGCGTAAAACTGAAGGGTTTGAAAGTGGTTAAAATATTTGCTGAAAAAAATTACCTGCTGATTGCCGGGTCCGTACCGGGTCACAATGGTTCCATTGTATACGTTCAGAAGTAATAACCAATTAAAGAGATTCACATGCAAGTAGATGTTGTAAATATAAAAGGGAAAAAAACGGGTCGCACGCTGGAATTGCCCGCGGAAATTTTTGAAGTGGAACCGAACGATCACGTCATATACCTGGCCGTAAAGCAATACCTGGCCGCACAACGGCAGGGGACACACAAAGTGAAGACCCGTATGGAAGTGAAAGGATCTTCCAAAAAATTACATAAACAAAAAGGAACCGGTGGATCCCGTAAAGGAAATATCCGGAACCCATTGTATAAAGGGGGTGGTACCATATTCGGACCAAAACCGCATAGCTGGGATTTCAAGCTGAACCGGAAAGTAAAGGACCTGGCCAAAATATCGGCTCTTTCTTATAAGGCGAAAGAAAATTCCATCCTGGTTGTGGAAGACATTCAGTTGAAAGCACCCAAAACCAGTGAAATGGCGGGCCTGCTTGAAGGATTGAAACTGACGGATAAGAAAGCGCTGTTTGTTATTCCGGAATACAACGACAACCTGCATCTCAGCCTGCGGAACATTCCGAAGATGGAATGCAGTCTGCTGGCCGATGTGAATACCTATGATATCGTGAATGCGGAAGTTCTCGTCATTACGGAATCAGCGGCAAAGATGTTTGTGGGAGAGGAAGTGGAGGCATAAGTAATTAGATGATTTGGAAATTCGAAAATTCCATTTCCATATCTTCAAATCTTCAAATTTTCAAATTGATTAGATGAAATTAACAGATGTTCTGATCCGCCCGATACTAACTGAAAAGGCAAATGCGCAGCAGGAAAAACTCCGTCGCTATGCATTCCGGGTTAGCACGCGGGCCAATAAACTGGAGATCAAAAAAGCAGTAGAGGAATTTTACGGCATCACGGTAGTGGATGTGAATACAGTCATCGTACCGAGTAAGGCTAGGTCCAGGTCAACCAAGGCTGGTCTGATTACAGGACGCAAGCCCGGGTATAAAAAAGCGCTGATCACCCTCGCAGTTGGAGAATCAATTGATTTGTATTCGAATATTTAAGTAATTAAAAGAATGGCATTCAACTGCCGCGAAAGTTGACGTTTTCATCATAAATATTCTGAGAAATTAACATGGCACTAAAAAAATTTAAACCGGTCACAGCAGGAACGCGTTGGAGGATTGGTAATGCATTCGCAGAAATTACATCCGACACACCGGAGAAAACGCTGTTGGAAAAAATCAGTCGCACAGGTGGCCGTAATTCCCAGGGAAGAAGGGCGATGCGCTATATCGGGGGTGGTCATAAAAAAATGTACCGCCTGATTGATTTCAAAAGGGATAAAAAAGATATTACGGGAACCGTGGTTACCATTGAATATGATCCGAACAGAACTTCATTTATCGCGCTGATTCATTATAGTGATGGGGAAAAAAGATATATCCTGGCACCACAGGGACTCCAGGTGGGCGGGAAGATTCAGTCCGGCGATGCGGTAGCTCCGGAAATCGGGAACGCCTTACAGATGAAGAATATTCCGCTGGGTACTAATGTGCATAACGTTGAAATGCAACCCGGACAAGGTGGAAAACTGATCCGTAGTGCGGGTACAACCGCGCAGCTGACCAACAAGGAAGACAAATATGCCGTATTGAAAATGCCTTCCGGCGAACTCAGAAAAATTCTGATCAACTGTTATGCTACGGTTGGTGTGGTTTCGAACAGCGATCACAGTCTCCAGAGCATGGGTAAAGCCGGTCGTAACCGGTGGAGAGGAATCCGTCCGCGCGTACGGGGTGTTGCAATGAATCCCGTGGATCATCCGATGGGTGGTGGTGAAGGAAAGGCATCCGGCGGTCAGCCCCGTTCAAGGAATGGCCAGTACTCAAGGGGTCTGAAAACCAGGACAAAAGGAAAGGGAAGTGATAAGCTGATTATCCAAACGAAGAAAGGGAAGAAGATAGGGAAATAATTTGTGCATTTGGGAATTTGAAAATTTGGAAATGTTTTTCAAATTCCCGTAAAATAGAGAGTACATTTCCAAATTTCCAAATTTTCAAATTTTCAAATTAACCATGGGTCGTTCAATAAAAAAAGGTCCTTACGTAGATGCCAACCTGGAAACAAAAGTGCTTAGCATCAATGAAGGAAAGGGAAAGAAAGGCGTCATCAAGACCTGGAGCCGCCGGTCCACCATTACGCCGGATTTCGTCGGACATACTTTTGCCGTACACAATGGCAATAAGTTTATCCCGGTGTATGTGACCGAATTTATGGTGGGTCATAAGCTGGGTGAATTTGCGCCGACAAGAAATTTCAAAGGACACTCCAGCAAAAAAATTGCTGAATAAATAATAGATAAGAATAATGCCTTTGGCTTTAAGCTTTACGCTTTCAGCTTTGGGCTTAAAAAGGATAAAATGGAAGCACTAGCTAAACTGAAAAATTACCCGACGTCGCCACGAAAGATGCGGCTGCTGGCAGATGAAATAAGAGGTCTGCAAATTGACAAGGCGCTGGCTTTGCTGGAACATCATCCGCAGCATTCTTCCACGCCCCTGTATAAGCTGTTGTGGTCTGCTGTTAAGAACTGGGAAGCCAAAAATGAAGGGAAAAGTGCGGCCGATGCCGGTTTGCTGGTGAAAACGATTTTTGTAGACGGTGCCAGGGTTTTGAAAAGGATGCGTCCGGCTCCGCAGGGTCGCGGTTACCGGGTTCGCAAACGCAGCAACCACGTGACGCTGATCGTGGATGAGAAAGTTTAAAAAAATTTGAGAATAAGGGAATTTGAGAATTTGAAAATGGTTTTCAAAATCCCGCAGACAGAGAGAACATTTTCAAATTTCCAAATTTTCAAATTAATCAGATACATGGGTCAGAAAACAAATCCTATAGGTGCGAGACTGGGAATTATCCGTGGCTGGGAGTCCAACTGGTTCGGTAATAAAAGAGATTATTCTGTCAAACTGATAGAAGACAACAAGATCAGAACCTATCTCAATGCACGTATCAACAAAGGCGGAATCGCCAAGATCGTGATTGAGCGTACACTCAACAAGCTCATTGTAACGATCCATACTTCCAAGCCCGGCATCATTATCGGTAAGGGTGGCGGAGAAGTGGACCGCATCAAGGAAGAGTTGAAAAAACTGACTGGAAAGGAAGATGTTCAGATCAATATCCTGGAAATCAGGCGGCCCGAACTGGATGCGAATATTGTAGCGGATACGATTGCCCGCCAGATTGAAAACCGAATCAATTATAAGAGGGCCATAAAAATGGCTATTGCTTCAGCGCTTCGTATGGGTGCCGAAGGAATCAAGGTAAAAGTCGGCGGCCGTTTGGGGGGTTCTGAAATTGCGCGCTCCGAAGAAATTAAATCCGGACGCACGCCCTTGCATACGCTCCGCATGGATATTGATTATGCCAGCGTATTTGCGCTGACCGTATATGGAAAAATAGGCGTCAAAGTGTGGATCTGTAAGGGGGAAGTGCTAACCAAGCGTGATCTGAATCCGAATTTCGTCGGTGGTAAAACAGACGTCAGTGACAGAAGGGAAAGAAGGGATGAAATCAGGGATCGCGAAGACCGCGGACGTGGTGGAGAAAGAAGAGGTGGCGGTGCCGGGGGTGGAGAACGCAGAGGCGGTGGCGGCGGAGGAAGGAGATAGACGAATTATCAAATTTTCAAATTGAACTAACATGTTACAGCCCAAAAGGAGTAAACATAGGAAAGCCCAAAAAGGCAGGATCCGCGAAGTAGCAAAAAGAGGAACTGATATTTCTTTTGGTTCATACGGCCTGAAAGCGCTGGAAGGAATCTGGTTAACGAACCGTCAGCTGGAAGCAGCCCGTCAGGCGCTAACCCGTTCGATGAAAAGAGAAGGTAATGTGTGGATCCGGGTTTTTCCGGACAAACCGATCACCAAGAAACCGCAGGAAGTGAGAATGGGTAAGGGTAAGGGTAATCCGGAATACTGGGCTGCCGTTGTGGAACCGGGACGTATGCTATTTGAAGCGGATGGTGTTACCGAAGCTGTGGCAAAAGAGGCTTTGTTACTGGCTGCACAGAAACTTCCGATCAAAACCAAATTCGTGGTTCGCCATGATGTGACCGCATTATAATTCAAATTTATCAAGATGTCAAAGAGAAATGATTTTGTAAACGGCCTGAAGGATCTGAGTGAAATAGACCTCGTGTCCCGGATCCGTGAAGATGAACAGCGTTTAAAGAAGCTGGAGTTTGCGCACGCCATATCGCCGCTGGAAAGTCCGGTAAACATCCGGATGCTCAGAAAAGATATCGCCAGGCTGAAGACAGAAATAACCAAAAGAAAAATCGGAAAACCGGCCCTGGCGAAAGCGTAAGATTCTCTTTGCAGCCACAGCGGACTGATTTACAAAATATCAAATAAGCATTATGCCAGATAGAAATTTAAGGAAGACGAGAATCGGAGTTGTAAGCAGCAACAAAATGGACAAGACCGTAGTGGTTGCCGTTGAAAGAAAAGTTCAGCATCCGATTTACGGTAAGTTCCTGAAAAAGACGACCAAGTTTCATGCCCATGATGAAAAGAACGAATGCAGCATCGGAGATGTGGTGCGTATCATGGAAAGCCGTCCATTGAGTAAAACCAAGCGCTGGCGCCTGGTGGAAATCGTGGAGAAAGCGAAATAAATTTCATTCTAAAAAAACGTATTACATGATACAGCAGGAAAGCAGATTAAACGTGGCAGATAATAGCGGAGCCAAAGAGGTTTTGTGTATCCGTGTATTGGGAAACAGCGGCCAGGATTATGCTAAAATCGGAGACAAGATTGTGGTTACTGTTAAAGATGCATTGCCTGCAGGTGGAATTAAAAAAGGCACCGTTACCAAAGCCGTGATCGTTCGGACCAAGAATAAACTTCGGCGCAAAGACGGTTCTTATATCCGTTTCGATGATAACGCAGTGGTATTGCTGAACCCAAGCGACGAACCCAGGGGGACGCGTATTTTCGGACCGGTGGCCCGCGAGTTGCGTGACAAAGGATACATGAAAATCATCTCGTTGGCGCCTGAAGTATTATAAGCTTAACGCGGAACGCTTAACGCCTAACGCGGAGGGCTTCTTCGGAGAGTAAAACAAATTGAGAATAAGTACAGATTTAAATTATTAATAAAAAAGCGTTAAGCGTTAAGCGTTCCGCGTTCGGCCTTAAACTCAGAGTATAAAACAGAAAAGATGGAAAGCAGATTCAAACCCAAATTCAATATTAAGAAGGGTGATAAAGTGGTGGTGATTACAGGAGACGATAAGGACCTGAAGAAATCACGCAAGGTGCTGGAAGTATTTCCGGATACCTCTAAAGTGCTGGTTGAAGGTGTTAACATCGTCACCAAACACACCAAACCTTCCGCCCAGAATACCAAAGGTGGTATTGTGAAACTGGAAGCGCCCATCCATATATCGAATGTGCTGCTTTGGGACACCAAAACCGGCGGACCTTCTAAAATCAGCCGTACACGGGAAAATGGAAAACTTATTCGCACCGCAAAAAAATCAGGGGAGGTAATTAAATAATGAGCACAACGAAATACACTGCCCGCCTGGCAGAAAAATACAAAAAGGAAGTCATTCCCGCATTAGTAAAGAAATTCGGTTACACTTCCATTATGCAGGCACCCAAACTGGAAAAAATCTGTCTGAACCGCGGAATTAACGGAGCCGTATCGGATAAGAAGCTGGTGGATATCACAATAGAAGAACTGACCACGATAACGGGTCAGAAGGCTGTTTCAACCATTTCTAAAAAGGATATTTCCAATTTTAAACTTCGGAAGGGAATTCCAATAGGAGCCCGCGTAACCCTGCGTGGTATAAAGATGTATGAGTTTCTGGATCGCCTGGTAGCGTCGGCTCTTCCCCGCGTACGTGATTTCAAGGGTGTGAGCGAAAAAGCGTTCGACGGTCGTGGAAATTATACCATGGGTATTACGGAACAGATCATCTTCCCTGAAGTGGATATTGATAAAGTGAACAAGATCACGGGTATGGACATCACTTTCGTGACGACGGCAAAAACCAACGAAGAAGCTTATGAATTGCTGAAGGAACTGGGTATGCCTTTCCGGAATGCGAAAAAAGAAGATCCCAAATAAATAACGAGTTCAAATCAATTAATAAATATTCATGGCCAAAGAATCAGTCAAAGCCAGACAAAGGAAACGGGAAGTAATGGTTGCGAAATATGCTGACAGGCGCGCTGCGCTGAAAGCGGAGGGCAATTATAAAGCGCTTGACCTGCTTCCGAAGAATGCATCACCAGTGCGTTTGAAAAACCGTTGCCAGTTAACGGGAAGACCCCGTGGATATATCCGTTACTTCGGTGTATCCAGGAATATATTCCGGGATATGGCACTGCAGGGGAAGATTCCGGGTGTAAGAAAAGCGAGCTGGTAGAACGTTCATCGTTTATCGTTCATCGTGGATCGTATTAAGATTACCCGATAAACGATACACGATATACGATAAACGAATAATTAATAAAGACTTTAACAGAAATACAATGGTAACAGATCCTATAGCAGATTTTCTCACCAGAATCCGCAATGCGCAAATGGCGAATCACCGGATCGTAGAGATCCCTGCTTCGAACCTGAAAAAGCGGATGACAGAAATTCTATATGACAAGGGCTATATCCTGAAATACAAATTTGAGGACGACAGCAAACAGGGTGTGATCAAGATCGCGCTGAAATACGATCCAACAACCAAGGAACCGGCTATCCGGAGCCTTGAAAGAGTGAGTCGTCCCGGCCTGCGTCAGTACGCGAGTCCCGTGGAATTTAAAAGAGTGAAAAACGGCCTGGGTATCGCTATTGTATCCACTTCGAAAGGGGTGATGACGGATAAGGATGCCAAGGCGCAGAATGTCGGCGGAGAAGTTCTCTGTCATGTGTACTAAAGAAAGTGTGGTAGTGTGGAAGTATGGGAATTGATATTTTCAATTTTCCGATTTTTCAAATTTTCAAATTAGAAATAATGTCCAGGATAGGAAAAAAACCGGTTCTCATTCCAAACGGAATCACAGTTACTGTGGGTGGCGACAATATTGTTTCAGTAAAGGGCCCGAAAGGGGAACTGAAGCAGGCCATTGACCGGGATATCAAAGTGGAAGTGAAAGGTAATCAGATCGAACTTTCACGTCCGACGGATCAGATCCGTCATCGCGCGCTACATGGTTTGTACCGTTCATTGATGTCGAATATGGTGAAAGGTGTTGCTGAAGGATATAAAAAACAACTGGAACTGATCGGTGTCGGGTTCAAGGCTTCCCACCAGGGAAACCTGCTTGATCTGGCGCTGGGTTATTCCCATAATATCATTTTCGAAATTCCAAAGGAACTGAAACTGGCAACGGCCCAGGAAAAGGGAGAGAACCCGAAGATCATGCTGGAAGGTATTGACAAACAACTGATCGGACAGGTTGCTGCAAAGATCCGTGGATTGCGTAAACCTGAGCCCTATAAGGGCAAGGGGATCCGGTACACCGGTGAAGTGGTGAGGAAGAAAGCAGGGAAGGCAGCGGGCAAATAATTAGGAAATTTGGGAATTTGAAAATTTGAAAATTTTCATTTCCAAATCTCCAAATTTTCAAATTTTCAAATTCAAAGAGATGGATAAGTTAATAAAGAGACACAAAATCAGGTACCGCATCCGTAAAAAGGTTGCCGGAAGTGCAGACAAACCCCGTTTGTCGGTCTTCAGAAGCAATAGCGAAATCTATGCGCAGCTGATTGATGACGATAATGGAAAAACACTGGCCGCTGCTTCTTCGCGGGATAAGGATATCGCTGCGCAAAAAGTTACGAAAACAGAAAAAAGCAAACTGGTGGGATTAACGATTGCCCGGAAAGCAACTGAACTGGGAATCCAGAAAGTGGTATTTGACCGTGGCGGCAATCTCTACCACGGAAGAGTAAAAGCCATTGCCGAAGCGGCACGCGAGGGCGGACTTCAGTTTTAATTATTTAAAAAGTTTATTCGTAAATATTTATCATGGCAACAACAAGTATATCTAAGATCAAAGCCGGGGACCTGGAGTTGAAGGAAAAAGTGGTTTCCATCAACCGCGTGGTGAAGACCACCAAGGGTGGACGTGCCTTCAGTTTTTCCGCGCTCGTGGTAGTCGGAAATGAAAACGGCATAGTTGGTCATGGTTTGGGTAAGGCCAAAGAAGTTCAGGAGGCCATTACCAAAGGCATTGAAGATGCCAAGAAAAACCTGATCAAGGTCCCCGTAATGCATGGTACGATCCCGCACGATCAGCTGGCCAAGGAAGGAGCTGCTAAAGTCCTGATCAAACCAGCTGCCCATGGTACCGGTGTAATCGCAGGAGGCAGTATGCGCGCTGTACTGGAAAGCGCGGGTATTACCGACGTGCTGGCCAAATCACTGGGGTCTGCAAATCCGCACAACGTGGTTAAAGCAACCTTTAAAGCGCTTGGCCTGTTGAGAGAGCCCATCCAGGTTTCAAGAACAAGAAACCTGTCATTGAAGAAAGTATTCAACGGATAAACCGGAATAAATCAGAAGGAAATGAAAAAGTTACGGATTACACAGATAAAGAGCGGCATCGACCGGTCGGAAAGACAGAAACTGACGCTGCAGGCGTTGGGTTTAAATAAACTGCATAACCCGAGGGAACATGAAGCAACACCCCAGATACTTGGAATGATCCGGGCTGTTGAACACCTGTTAAAAGTCGAAGAGGTAAAATAATTAGAAAATTCGGGAATTCTCATTTCCAAATTTTCCAATTTTCAAATTTTCAAATTTAGAGTGATGAACTTACATAATATCAGGCCGGCAAAAGGCGCAACGCATAAAGAAAAAAGACTTGGTCGCGGAGAAGCTTCCGGTAAAGGAGGAACTTCCACTAAGGGGAATAAGGGGGGACAAAGCCGCGCAGGTTACCAACGTAAAATGGCGCATGAGGGCGGTCAAATGCCTATCCAACGCCGGTTACCAAAACGCGGTTTTAAAAACCCGCATCGCATATCTTACGTTGTATTCAATCTTTCCCAGATTGAACAACTCGCTGAAAAATATGACATTAAAGAGATTTCTGCTGCCAATCTGTATGCCAGCGGACTGATTGCACGGACTGACCTGGTGAAAATCCTGGGTAACGGGGAATTAAAGAGCAAACTGAGTTTCAAAGTCAACGCGGCGAGTGAAAAGGCCAAACAGGCGATCGCAGGATCCGGCGGTTCACTCGAGATCATAGAATTGAAGAAGCCGGTCATGGGCTCAAAATCCTAAAATAGTCATTAACTTGCACAGACGATTCCGGTCGTCTTTTTTGCTGTTGCTGTTCCTAAATAATTAGAAGAACGTGAAGAAATTTTTTGCAACTTTAAAAAATATATGGAGCATTCCAGAATTAAAAAGTAAGATCCTCGTGACGCTTACCTTACTCCTGGTTTACCGTCTCTGTACCTATATTGTTTTACCCGGTATTGATCCGAATAAATTAAGCAGTTTGAGTGGTGCCAAATCCGGCGCGCTCGGATTGATTGATGCATTTTCAGGAGGAGCGTTTTCACAAGCTTCCATCCTCGCATTAGGGATCATGCCCTATATTTCTGCGTCTATCTTTATGCAACTGATGAGCATCCTGGTCCCCCAGATGCAGAAGGTTCAGAAAGATGGTGAAAGCGGCAGAAAAAAGATCAATCAGTGGACACGCTATCTTACCGTCATCGTAACCTTTGCCCAGGCTTATGCTTATGTAGGATATTTGAAAACGATGGGCCGTGATGCGATCATTGATAGTTTCAGCGCTTATTTCTGGTTTACAACACCTATCCTGCTGACGGCAGGAACCCTGTTCGTGATGTGGATTGGTGAAAAGATTACAGATAAGGGATTGGGCAATGGTACGTCCATAATCATTATGATCGGTATCCTCGCCCGTTTCCCTAACGCGCTGGTTAATGAGTTCAGAGCCAAATCAGTCATGGGCAGCGGTGGTATCCTCATTTTCGTTATTGAAATTGCAATTCTTGTTGCTGTGATCATGGGGCTTATTGTTTTAATTCAGGGTGTTCGAAAAGTGCCGGTGAACTATGCCAAACAGATTGTAGGAAACCGCCAGTTTGGTGGTGCGCGCCAGTTCCTGCCTCTGAAAGTAAACAGTGCGGGTGTAATGCCCATTATCTTCGCGCAGGCCATCATGTTCCTGCCGACCCTGATCTCTTATACGAGTTTTGAAAATAAAGAGGGCATTTCAAGAATATTTTCTGATCCGCGGGATTATGTACATATGATTTTCTACGGAATTATCGTAATCGGATTTACCTTTCTCTATACCTCCCTGATCTTTAATCCGAAGCAGGTGGCAGATGATCTCAAACGTAATAATGGTTTTGTTCCGGGCGTAAAACCGGGACAGCCTACGGCAGATTTCATCGGTTCAGTGATGGATAAGATCACCCTGCCCGGCGCCGTATTACTGGCTATTGTTGGTATTCTCCCGGGGTTTGCACAACGCGCAAATGTTACACAGGGATTCGCTGCTTTCTACGGAGGCACTTCACTGCTGATCATGGTTGCGGTTATTCTCGACACCCTGCAGCAGATCGAAACCCAGCTGCTGATGCGTCAGTACGACGGGCTGATGAAGTCCGGACGTATTCAGGGCCGTCAGTCGGTTACCAACGCGGTGATCTAGGATGATCTATCATAAAACGAAAGCAGAAATTGAACTGGCCAGAGAGAGCTGCCTGCTGGTAAGTAAAACACTTACTGAAACAGCCAAATTGCTGAAACCCGGTATTACCACTATATCCCTGGATAAATTTGTCGGAAGTTTTATCCGTGATCATGGCGCGAGCCCTTCTTTTTTAAACTACCATGGATATCCATTTAATTCCTGTATGTCAGTCAATGACGTTGTCGTACACGGATTTTCCAATGAAAATGAATTGAAGGAAGGGGATATTATTTCTATTGATATCGGCGTGTATAAAAATGGTTTTCATGGCGACCATGCCTATACGTTTGCCATTGGTAATCCCGGGGCCGCAATTGCACAACTCATCCGTGTTACCAAGGAATCCTTATACAAGGGAATCGAAAAAGCCGTCGCCGGCAACCGCGTCGGGGATATTTCTTTTGCCATCCAGGAGCATACCGAAAAAAAATATGGATACGGGGTTGTTCGCGAACTGGTGGGCCACGGACTGGGAAGAAGTCTTCATGAGGATCCGCAGGTTGCGAATTATGGGAAACGCGGTTCGGGTATCAAAATGCGTGAGGGACTGATTCTCGCTATCGAACCCATGATCAACCTGGGCAAACGTGAAGTCTATACGGAACCCGATGGATGGACCGTCAGGACAGTCGACCACAGTGTTTCCGTTCATTTTGAACACGATGTATGTATAGGGAAAAACAAAGCCGATATTCTTTCTGATTACACAGAAATAGAAGCGGCGGAACGGAATAACCCTTCTTTGTTCGCCTCTAATTGATTTATTGTTGGCGGATATAAACAAGTATGGAAGTATGAAAGTATGGGAGTATGTTAAATTAGATTAATTCCCATCCTCCCATACTTCCATACTTCCATACTTGCTTACCCGCTTACCGCAAAATCCCGCAACGCATCATTGAGACTTGTTTTCAGATCTGTTGAAGACTTACGCTGTCCGATAATCAATGCGCATCCAACGGAATATTCTCCCGCAGGGAATTTTTTTGTATAGGAACCCGGGATCACCACACTACGGGAAGGCACGCGACCTTTATATTCTATCGGTTCCTTTCCACTGACATCAATGATTTTTGTACTCTGGGTCAGCACTACATTGGCTCCCAGCACGGCTTCTTTTTCCACCCGTACGCCTTCCACCACGATACACCGCGAACCGATAAAACATCCGTCTTCAATAATTACGGGCGCAGCTTGCAGGGGTTCCAGCACACCTCCGATCCCTACGCCGCCGCTTAAATGGACACCCTTGCCGATTTGAGCACAACTACCCACGGTTGCCCAGGTATCTACCATTGTGCCCTCATCCACATAGGCGCCAATATTTACATAACTGGGCATCAGGATAACTGTTTTTGCCAGGTAAGCGCCATACCGCGCAACCGCATGGGGTACGGCCCGAACTCCCAGGGACGCATAGTCTTTTTTCAAAGCCATCTTATCGTAAAATTCCATGGGACCGACCGTCCATGTATTCATTTGCTGGATACTGAAATACATCAGGATGGCCTGTTTAACCCATTCATTTACTCTCCAGTCCTTTCCGTCAGCTGACGGTTCGGCTACACGCAATCTTCCCTTATCCGTTTCTTCAATTACTGCCCGGACAGCATCCGAATATTTTTGATCTTTCAATAACTCCCGGTTCTTCCATACTTCTTCAATCTGAACTTTCAGGTCCATCAGATATATTTTTTGCAAACATAAGCCATGGAAAGAAACAGGGCACGAATGATATTCCTGAATTTTGAATTGTTCGGTATTTTTACCGGAAATAATCTGGTTGGAATTTGAAAATGATATTGTGAATTGCCTGGAAACCCTGCAACATGGCGGTATTATCCTGTATCCGACAGATACCCTCTGGGGTATCGGGTGTGATGCAACCAATCCCGATGCCGTAAAAAAGATATTTCAACTAAAGCAAAGATCCGTTGTGAAATCCATGATTGTCCTGCTGGCGGATCCGAGGGATATAAACCGATGGGTCAGCCGGCCCGAACCATTTATCACAGATTACCTGGAGAAAGCAGATCGCCCGACAACCGTCATATATGAAGGCGCCCTGGGTTTTGCCGAAAACCTGGTCGGAGAAGACGGGACCATTGCCATTCGTATTGTACGGGAAAATTTCTGCAGGCATTTGATCAAGAGATACAGGAAACCACTGGTCTCCACCTCTGCAAATATTTCAGGAAAGGAACCACCCGGAAATTTCACGGTCATTTCGGAGGAAATTAAAAATGGCGTTGACTATATTGTGAAATACCGGCAGCAGGATAATCAACCGGTAAAGTCGTCCGTATTGGTTCGATTTAATAAATTGGGGCAACCGACTGTATTGAGGTCCTGATGCAAATTTTTTTATTCCCCTTAAATTTTTTGTTATGCCCACATATGTAATTGTCGAGGTCTCGATTCACGACCATAAAAAATATGAAGAATATAAAAAACTAACTCCGGCATCCATTGCGGCCTTCAATGGAAAGTTTGTTGTTCGTGGCGGACAGACTATCACGCTGGAAGGCGATTGGAAACCGGAAAGAATAGTTGTTTTGGAATTCCCGTCGGTTGAACGGGCCACGGAATGGTGGAACTCTGATTTATATAGTGAAGCTAAAGTGATCAGGCAGCAAGCAGCAAATACAAAAATGATCATTGTTGAAGGAGCGTAGGAAAGTGTGGAAGTGTGGAAGTGTGGAAGTGTGGAAGTGTGGGAGTATGCTTTGCCCGCCGTAGCTTTAGCGCAGGCGGGTCATCCTTCATAAGATACCAAATAAAACAATATTGCAAAAGATCCTCATCATACAAACTGCTTTTATCGGTGATGTTGTGCTGGCAACACCTCTGATCGAAAAGCTTCATGTTTTTTTTCCTGATATGCAGATTGATTTTCTTCTGCGGAAGGACAACGAACAATTATTAACCGGGCATCCTTATATCCATGAGGTCCTGATCTGGGATAAGAAAAAAAACAAGCAGAAAAATCTTTTCGGCATTTTAAAACAAATCCGTAAAAATAAATATGATAAGGTGATTAACGTCCAAAGATTTTTTGCCACTGGTTTCCTGACCGTTTTTTCGGGAGCGCGGGAGACCATTGGCTTTGATAAAAATCCACTGAGTTTTCTGTTTTCAAAAAAAATTAAACACCGGATCGGCGTGGATTTGAATGTTCATGAAACCGTCCGGAACCTGGACCTGATCCGCGATTTCACGGATGAGTCCGTTTATAAACCGAAACTCTATCCATCAGATACGGACTTTGCAGCAAGCCGGTCGATGGCTCAGGGAAAATATATTACCGTGAGCCCGGCTTCTGTTTGGTTCACCAAACAATTTCCCGCTGCAGGATGGATTTCATTCATCAAAAATATCCCCCCCGGATTTGAAATATATTTACTGGGCGGACCTGGCGATTTGCCGCTCTGCCAGGCCATCCTGGAGTCCTGCAACCGGAAAGGATTGAAGGTGTTGGCGGGTTCACTTTCCTATTTGCAATCGGCAGCGCTGATGAGCGGGGCCAGCATGAATTATGTAAATGATTCTGCGCCCCTGCATTTTGCATCTGCCATGAATGCATCTGTCACCGCCGTTTATTGTTCCACGATTCCCGGATTTGGATTTGGGCCCCTGTCAGACGACAGTCATATTGTGGAAATAGACAAACCCTTATATTGCCGCCCCTGCGGTCTGCACGGCTATGCATCCTGTCCTGAAACCCATTTCAGGTGCGCCCTGGAAATCAGGAATGAACAACTCCTTAATACACTTGCCGAGAGATTTTAAAATGTAGGAAGGAAGATTTAAGAATATGAAATTCTAAAAATTTCAACCATACGAATCGTAGGTGAGAATGGTTTTTCAGACTCCGTTTTACTGAATCAGGAAACCATTTTTAAATTTTGCAACTATTTCCAAATTTCCAAATTTCCAAATTCTCAAATTAGTTTTAACCTTTAGGCTTTAAGCGTTAAAGAGGCTTTAATGGTTTACCTTTGTAATGATGGAAATTCCCTGTTCAGATATTGAATTGCTCCTGTTTGAAAGAATCGCGGAAGCCGCTGCCCGTATGCAGACGGAGGTTTTTGTCATTGGCGGATTTGTCAGGGATAAAATCATCGGCCGGCCTACCAATGACGTGGATATTGTTTGTGTAGGCAACGCTATTGATCTGGCCAACGAGGTGGCAGCCATGTACAATCCGAAACCGGCCGTTTCATTTTTTAAAAATTTCGGAACGGCCCATTTCAAAATTCCGGAGCCGGACGGGCAGATACTCGAAGTGGAATTTGTCGGCGCACGCAGGGAAAGTTACCGGGATTCATCCCGCAAACCGGATATTGTTCCCGGTACCCTGGAGGATGATCAGAACCGCCGGGATTTTACAATAAATGCCCTGGCCATCAGCCTGAATAAAAAAAATTATGGTCGTCTCATCGATCCTTTCAACGGGCTCCGGGATCTGGAAGAAAAAAGAATTCATACTCCGCTGGAACCCCTGACCACATTCAGCGATGATCCGTTACGGATGCTGCGGGCCATTCGTTTTGCCACCCAGCTCGATTTTCGGATTGATCCGGAAACTTTTCAGGCAATCTTACAGGATGCAGAACGGATCCGGATAATCTCCCAGGAAAGGATAACCGAAGAAATGAATAAAATGATTCTTTCACCCAAGCCCTCTATTGGTTTTGACCTTCTTTATAAATCCGGTCTGCTGCAAATTATTTTCCCTAAGATGGTGGATCTGGCCGGGGCGGAATATATTGACGGACTGGGCCACAAAGATAATTTTTATCATACCCTCCAGGTGCTCGATAATATTTCGGCAGTAACAAACGATCTGTGGCTGCGCTGGGCGGCGATTTTGCATGATATTGGCAAACCGGCTACAAAGAAATTTGAACAGGGTCATGGATGGACTTTCCACGGACACGAAGTCGTGGGCGGCCGGATGGTTCCTAAAATTTTTGATCAGCTGAAATTGCCAATGAATGAGAAAATGCGATTGGTGCGTAAACTGGTGGAACTGCATTTGCGGCCGATCAGCCTGACAAAGGAAAATATTACGGATTCGGCGATTCGAAGATTATTATTTGATGCGGGGGAGGATATCGATCTGCTCATGATGCTTTGTGAAGCGGATATTACTTCAAAGAATAAACAGAAAGTAAAGCGTTACCTTGAAAATTTTGAACTGGTACGGAGACGTCTTTCCGAAGTGGAGGAAAAAGACCGGATCCGGAACTGGCAACCACCGGTTTCAGGAGAGATGATCATGGAAATATTCGGCATAGGACCTTCTAAAAAAGTCGGGGATCTGAAAAATATGATCCGCGAGGCTATCCTGGAAGGAGAAATTGGGAATTCATTTGAGGCTGCTTACCAGTTCATGCTGAGCAAGGCAGCAGGCATGGGTCTTAAACCTGTTGGTCAGTCAGAACGGCCGACGGAAATTCGCCAGCCTTAATTTGATAACTAAGCTTTAGGCTCTAAGCTTTGGGCGTTCGGCTTAAAATGGCTGTTAATTTGATGGTTTCATTTATTTTTGATCTTTCTAAAGTATTATTATGGCAGTATTAAAATTCAGGATTTATTTTGAGGAGGATGATAGTGTTTACCGGGACGTTGTCTTGAAGCATAATCAGCATTTCCTGGAATTGCACCAGGTGATTTTGAAAGCCTACGAATTTGACAATAAACATCAGGCTACCTTCTTTCGCAGTAATGACCATTGGCAACGCGGGAGGGAAATCTCACTGGACAGATATGATAAGGAATATAAAGTGCCTCCTTTATTGATGTCAGAAACGACTATCGGATCGGAAATCAAAGACCCGAATCAGAAATTTGTTTATCAGTATGATTTTGTAAGGGGATGGTATTTTCTTGTGGAACTTATCAATGTTTCCAAAGAAGAAAACAATAAGCTTGAATATCCTGCCGTCTTGAAATCGGAAAGTATCGGACCTTCCCAATACGGCACCCGCGGATTGATCGGAGATAAACTGGCCGAAGTAGAAGAAAAATATGATCTCAACAAGAGTGCCGAAGGATTCAGCGAAGTAGGGGAAGAAACAGGCGACCTGGATGCGGAAGAAGAAATCGGTCCGGAAGAAGATACGGCACTCGAATAATGTCTCTCAAAACTGTCATTATCATTTCAGGCCCCACGGCTTCCGGTAAAACGGAATTGGCCATGGAAGTGGCCAGGCATTTCAAAACATCCATCATTTCGGCAGATAGTCGTCAGTGTTTCCGGGAACTTAATATCGGCGTGGCAAAACCTGACCAGAAGCAGCTACAGGAGGTAAAACATTTTTTTATCAATTCCCATTCGATACATGAAGAGGTGAATGCTGCACTATTCGAATCGCTTGCGATACAATGGTGCGACGAAATTTTCACCAGGGGAGATACCGTTGTCATGAGTGGCGGTACGGGATTGTATATAAAGGCTTTTCGTGATGGACTTGATGAAATCCCGGTCATTGATGAAAGGATAAGAAAAGAAATCCAGGAAAATTATCATAACAGTGGACTGAGCTGGTTGCAGGAATCTATTAACCAGGCGGATCCGTTATTTTACAAATCCGGCGAAACCGCCAACCCGCAACGCATGATGCGTGCACTGGAAGTGATTATGAGTACCGGACGGTCCATCATTTCATTCCGAAACCATCAAAAAAAACAACGAAACTTTCGGATGCTTGAATTTGGTATTCGTTTGCCAAGAAAGGAATTATACCAGCGGATAGATACACGGGTTGACCGGATGATGGAGGAGGGATTATTGATTGAAGTGAATTCCCTGCTTCCCTATCAGCACCTGAACGCGCTGCAAACCGTTGGATACACAGAGTTGTTTGATCAAGTGCAGGGCAGGTCCAGTCTGGAAGACAGCGTCGCACGAATAAAACAAAACACGAGACACTATGCCAAACGCCAGCTGACCTGGATGAATAAAAATGAACATATGGTTTGGCTGGAAAATGATTTTCTAAATAAAATCCTGGCTGTCTGTTCTGACGCTACAGTTTGAAACCAAGGGTAAGGACAATATTGCCCGTATACTGTTTCACCGAAGAATAGATATTATCTTTTCCGCCGAGACGATATGGAAAGTTCACATCGTTCAGGATGGCTTCCACGTAAGTGAGATCAATAAAAATTCCTTTTTTGCGATAACCCAGACCACCACTGATTGTAGCCCGGTTCGCTTTCAAATCCGGCGATGAATAGGGGTTCATAGAATAGGATCCGCCGAGTCGGTAAGCCATTTCGTCTACTTTGTATTCGCCGCCCAGTCTGAAATTAAATGTGTTTTTATAATAGGATTTAATGGTGCTGTTGAGCTGTGCATAATAACTGTTGTCTACCTGATTTCCATTCTCATCCACCGGAAGATTAAAACTGGAGCTCGTGTTGGTTACATATTCGATATCGGCTGTAATAAATCCCATTTTTCCCTGGGTCAGCTCTCCCGGAAAAATATAAGAGCCACTCGCAATAAAATGCCAGGGAGTTGACTGATCATATTCCAGGCTGTTGCTGGCGTTTGCTGCCTGATCCAAAACGGAAGAATGTATAGAGTCGACGCCATGATAGCCTTCTGTATTGGCAATCATATATGCCGACAAATGATCAGTGATGGAATAAACAGAGGGTGTATGAATGGCGAGCCCGATCCGCCAGTTCAGATTTGGCCGGAAAATCGCGCCCAGTTTGGCATTGACGCCAACACCTTTGGATGAATAGGATTCGGTATATGTATAAGAACCAAAATCGTTGTTCGTATTGCCGCTCAGGTCTGTTTCAGTGTATTGCGTTGTGCGTTGATAGTTCACAATTGGAATACCGAGTGATGCACCGATATACCATTTATCTTTTGTAACACCGGCTATTCCGATGGCTATTTCTGTAATGCCCCCCGAAGTTCTGACATCTGTCGTCTGACTCAGCTGACCACCCGCTGCCAGTACCTTATCGGGTTGCACAATGGTGGGCCCGGCTCCTCCCTGGGAGGTATCAATCAGGTAGGTATAAAGCGCCATCCGGGTGCCATAAGATAGGCCCGGCTCCGACAGGGCCTGGTCGAGGTTCAGTCCGGATGCGTTAAATTCCTCGGCGTATGCTTCAGCGCCGGAAGAATAATTATTGTTCCCCTGGTAAACGATATGCCCGTTAAAATCGGCGCTCCGGTTTATCGCGATACTGAAGGCCGTATTTTTGTCTTCGCCAGGCATGCCTATAACGAAACCTGAAGTGGATAGAATAAAATGATTGACAGACGGACTCTTGAAGTTGTTGGACAGGTATCCCGTTTTGGATACGTCAAAGGCCCAGCCCGGGCTGATTACGACTTCGTCGGTTTTGTAAAAACCAAGTCCCGCCGGGTTTACGAAATTGGCGGTTAAATCGCCGCCCAGGGATCCCATAGCACCACCGATGGCCTGTTCACGTGCAGTTCCGGAAGGGCGTGTATATGACATTCGGAGGGCATCTTCCGGCAACTGTGCATGAACAAAAAAAACAAATAACAGGGACTGGCACAGAATTAAGAAACGTTTCATCATCAGTCAAGGATTACCTTCCTGGTCTCGAAAACCCACCGCCACGCGAACCGCCGCCACCGCCGCCACTGCTGAAATTGGAAGGAGAAGAGCGCATCTGGGAAGGAGTTGAAAAGCTTGGGCGTGTATTGTCTGAACGGTTAAAATTACTGTTCGGATTCGTGTTGTAATAATTCTGTGAAGTACGGTTTGAATTCAATTGGGTGCCGGGTCTTGTATTGTAATAATTACTCCGGTAAGCAGAAGGATTAAAATTACTCATCCGCGTATAACTCGGCGTAGTTGTGTTTTTCCCACTCACGATGATCACTCCGCCGTAATAGGGATTATAGAAATTGTTCCAGGCATAATAACTGTTATAATAACTCATGGGGCTGTAATAACCAAAGCCGCCATAAAAGGGACTGTAAAAACCTGATCCGAAACCAACACTCAGTCCAATACTGCTTCCGTAACCGTATCCATAATTATTGCCGTAATAGTCGTAATTATAGTCGTCAAAATAAGACCAGCGGTCAGGATCCTGCACACGCATTTTTACATAATTATCATTGGGGGTACTATAATAGTCCGAATTACTTCCCTGCGTGGTGGCGGCCTGGTTAGCCGGTACACCCGGAGAATAATATACATCATCTGGTGTGGGACTGCTTCTGAGCACAGAACAACTATTTAAGGAAATCAGCAACAGCGCAGCGATTATCAGTATATAGGGACGTTTCATGGCGAAAGCTTTTAGAAATTTCAATCTTAAGTTACTACTTTTGAGCGTTTTAACAAAATTACAAAATATAATCACCCCCTTCTGAAAAATACCCGGCCAAACTGTTAAAATGAGCTAAATCAAGCCGGGGGCCGAATTACCGAAAATATGAGCAAAGAAATAACAAGCCGGCAAGAAGACTATGCACAATGGTATAATGATCTGGTTATAAAAGGCGGATTGGCGGATTATTCCGCCGTTCGGGGCTGTATGGTCATTAAACCGTATGGATTTGCCCTCTGGGAACAAATGCGGGACACTTTGGATCGGATGTTTAAGGATACGGGTCATGAGAATGCTTATTTTCCCCTTTTCATACCCAAAAGTTTTCTTAGCAAGGAAGCGGCCCATGTTGCCGGGTTTGCAAAGGAATGCGCGGTGGTAACTCATTACAGGTTAAAAAATGATCCGGATGGGGGGGGTATTATTGTGGATCCGGAAGCGAAGCTGGAAGAAGAACTGATCGTGAGACCGACCAGTGAAACGATTATCTGGAATACATATAAAACCTGGATTCAATCGTACCGGGACCTGCCCCTGCTCATAAACCAATGGGCCAACGTGGTTCGCTGGGAGATGCGCACCCGGCTCTTTTTACGGACAACAGAATTTCTATGGCAGGAAGGACATACTGCACACGCGAATGCGGAAGAAGCCATTGCCGAGGCCCAGCTCATGTTACAGGTATATGCAGATTTTGCAGAAAATTATATGGCGCTTCCGGTTATCCGCGGAACTAAAACAGCCAGTGAACGGTTTGCGGGAGCTATTGATACCTATTGTATTGAGGCCCTGATGCAGGACGGGAAAGCCCTTCAGGCGGGTACTTCCCATTTCCTGGGACAGAATTTCGCCAAAGCCTTCGACGTAAAGTTCTCAGATAAGCAGAACAGGCTGGATTATGTATGGGCAACCAGTTGGGGCGTCAGCACAAGACTGGTCGGCGCCCTGGTTATGGCACATAGCGATGACGATGGATTGATCCTGCCTCCACGAATCGCCCCCATACAGGTTGTAATTGTTCCGATTTATAAAGGTGATGAGCGAAAAGATGTATTGGATGCAAAAGGAAAAGAATTAGCGGCCGGATTTAAAAAAGCGGGTATCCGGGCGAAGTTTGACAATAACGATAATAACAGGCCCGGATGGAAATTTGCAGAATATGAAAAAAAAGGAGTTCCTGTCCGCATCGCCCTGGGTCTCCGGGATCTTGACAATCACACCGTGGAAATCGCAAGAAGGGATACAAAAGAGAAAATGAGTTTTCCGGAAGAAGGACTAATGGAAAGAATAGAAAAACTCCTGCTGCAAATCCAGGATGCGATGTATCAAAAAGCACTGTTGTACCGGGATGCCCATATTACTCAGGCAGATCATTGGGATGAATTCGAACGCTTACTCGATGAAAAAGGCGGATTCATTTCTGCACATTGGGACGGAACGGCAGAAACGGAGGAAGCCATAAAGGAAAAATTAAAAGCAACCATTCGTTGTATTCCGTTACATAATCCGGCTGAGCAGGGTAAATGCATATACAGCGGCAAACCCAGTCGGGAAAGGGTTCTTTTTGCCCGGGCTTATTAACGATAACGGGTAACCTGATTTTGTTTAATGCAGGATTTTTCTTTTATTTATAGAGGAAACAACCTCAACAAACTAAAACAAACTCCATGGAACAACCCGCCAATGCCAATTTGTTTGATCTTCAACTGGATCAAAATTCAATAAATTATCTGAACGAAGCTGCCCGGTGGAGCCGTTTTTTGTCTATCCTTGGTTTTATCTATTGTGGCCTCCTGGTAATTGCCGGACTTTTTTTGGGATCCGTAATGTCCCGGATGATGTCAGGCATAAATAATAGTGATGCTGCCGTGCCGGCCATGATGGGTGGCGGTTTCTTCGGTTTCTTTTTTATTTGTGGTTCCCTGATCATTTTTTTCCCTTCTCTCTTTTTATTTAATTTTTCATCCAAATTGCGCAAGGCTTTTCGTGGTAATGATCAGCCCGTGCTGGCCGAATCATTCAGAAACCTGAAATCCTTTTTTAAGTTTTACGGAATTGTTGCCATCATTGGTCTGTCTATATATGCCCTGGCCATTGTTGCAGCAATTATCGGGGCGATGGTTGCAAGCCGTCATTGATCAGCGGCTGGAATAATAATTATAATCTTTGAGGAGGGATTCGAGGAAATCCAGTGCGTCCTGGTCACCCTGCATATTCAGTTTCCATTTGATTCTTTCCGCAATCCGGAAAGCCAGGTCGTGATTATTATTTTTCTTAACGGTTTCAATAATCATTTTGAGAGAATTGAGGTCCTTGTCACTCAGCTGCATGACCTGCGGGTAGCGGGGTTTATAACCGGCTTCTATTTCAGTAAAAACCGTATCCTGCCACGAGGTTTTGGACCGGGTAAAAATAACAATCGTGCCTGCAATAATATCGCCGATTCTTTGGGATTTGTCAGACAGGATAACACAGGCAATTCCGGAAAAAACAAAAACACTGCTGTACCAGGGTAGCGCTCCGGCCCAGATAGAAAAAAAAATCCAGATCGGGAAATCGGCTGATCTGAAAATCCAGCGTAGTAAATACTGGCTGATGGAAGCCTGTCCTCCTTCCAGCGTGATCACGCGGATGCCTAGGAGCTTTTTTCCGACCGTTTGGCCATTGGTCAGGATTTCCATCGCCGGATAATAAATCAGGACCGGTATTCCGATTAAAATCGATATCCATTCTTTTTCAGTTATTTTATTTTCCGGCAGGCTGTGCAGAATCCGGAGGCTTAAAATCAGGTACAGGTACATGAGTAATGCGTCAATACAATAGGCGAACATGCGGCGGTGAAAAGGGCTGATGGGGAAATCAACTTCAATATTAAAACCGGTATCGAGTTTGACGGTTAACATGTTTTTGTGATGAGATCCGGACTCGCCGAATCTTCCCTTGACAATGGGTTTTTATTTTTTATATTTATCAATAAATGATTTCAGGTAAAGAGGGCTGTTTCAAACTGTACTTATTAGTATTCATAATCAATTACTTAACCAAAATCTTACCTTTTCTTAACCCCCGTATTTACCCAAAAAGTTCCACACTAGAGTTCCCCTTTTGTTGTATAGGCCGGGGCTTTTTTAAAGGTCGCGTTTAATTACTTTGCGATTGGATACTATAAAATGCAGCGTTATTTTTCGCGAGCACCAATAAGTGCATTAAGGCGTTTTCAATTTTACTTTGCGTTTCCAAATTTGTAACGGCAAACCCCATCCCAATGGGGTCTGATGGAATAATATTCCCATGCCCATTAAACAAACATTTATTTCCTTTAGGGCAAACTAAATTCAATTTATAAATTCCGGTATCTTGATAAGACACAATGATGCCATCTAAGGATTTCAAATAACCATGGCAATTAGGTATTTTCACTATTTTGTTCTCCTTTGGATTTTTTTCGTAAATATAACTTGCTATCAGTCCATTAGAGTCAACCTCAATTTGACTATAGAGAAAGTCAGGAAAAATATGCTTGGCTGAATGGTTACTATACATCTTTAACAAGTTATTTATGGTTTCAACGGTTTCATTTACGCTTTGACCAAGCAAGTGAAACGGGATTGATGAAACAAAAATAAATATCAAATATTTCATTTTACTTTAATTAGATGATCGAGTTAGTCATTTATCTGTTCTATAGTGAACTTCTCTTGCACGCCGATTATCCAATGATTAACCGAGCATTTAGATAGTTCAATAATTAAAATAACTATTTAATTTTCGGGCATACCCAATATTGCCCGTCAGGGTTTGTTATTGTATAATAAGTAACAACACCTTTAGAATCTTTTCCAAATGAAAGTCTGTCTAATTCTTCCTTGATCATGTATTCGCCGTCGCTGACCGCGAAATTCCATGCTCCGTCGGGGTCACCACTCTTATCATACAGCTTACCATTTTTAACAAAAACCGTGTCTATGTGGCCGTCACCATATTGGTAATTCCCAACATAAGAAGCATATTCTTTTTCGTGTTTATCAATGATGGGTTTAAAATGATTATCATATATTTCTGTCCCGGCGGAACAAGCAACCCTCCACTGTCCATTATTAAATACGAATGTTTTCGTACTTCTTATGTTGTGAAAAATAGTGTCTTTATTATGTATTACATAGTGGGTGAATAAGTAACTAAGAATTGCCGTATTGCCGAACAGCCTAAAGCTGTAATCATGCGGGAGGATATAATTATGCCATAATTCGTGAGATAATGCAATTGAAGAGGTCATAATTTGGCCATTTGTAAAAGCAGATAGTATACTATCTTCATAAAACGCCCGGAATTTTTCGGGATTATCCAAAGAGCGAAAAATTTCTTCATTCAGCGCAATAATTATTTTTTTTACACTATCAGGATTGCGTGATGGTAATTCCTGAGAAGTTTTTTGGTTACATCGTGAAAAGCAAATGATAATGCAGGTTGAAAGTGCCAGAGCGATAATTTTTTTCATTTGTGGTTGTTTAGGGGTTTGTACTAAAGGTATGTTTTTCAACACAATGAACGCGCGAATTAATCATTAACCGTTCTAGCTTTGTCCAAATCTAAAGTGTATGCATTCGGAAGTATTTATTATGCGAAAAGTTAAGAAAGGGGAAATGACAAAAATTGACAGATTCGGGAGTAAAACATTTGATTTTTAATCGAAAGTGATCGCCGGGTATTTTTATTATCTTCAAACAAAAATATGAGAATAGATTTCGAGTAGGACAATGAACCGGGATTATACTTTACCGTAGAGCCAAGCAGGGTGCAATACGCGGAAGGCAAAAAACTGATCACGATTACATGCCACGATGATATATTTACAGAAATCTTTAACGGCTCGTTTGTGAATTGTGAAACGGTAGAGGAGATGGCAAATAGCGGCAGCCAAAAAAACAAGCCATATTGTGAGGCCATGCTACGGGTGTATAAAGAAAAAATAGCAAAATAAAAGTTCCCCCAGGTGGTAAAATGCCTTGTAACTAATTGATTATGAGTATTTATTTTATTTATCAATAAATGTAGTGTTTTTGTGCGTGAAGGTCAATTCATCCAGCAGAATATTGAGAAGTGGAAAATTTATCAGTATGAACCGACTTCGGATCCTGATGAAATGGCGGAACGATTCACCGAACTCGTGAACGACCTGGGATATGCTAAAACTTTTTACCCGCAAAGCAAGGTCACCCTTTATCTCAACAAACTCGCATCCGGTATTTATCTTGGCATTTACAAAAACAAGAAGGAAGAATCTTCGCGGATCGTCAGATTTTGGAAGAAGGAATTACCGCTTGTGATAAGGAACCACCACCGCGAAATATTGTATTCATTTCTTATTTTTTTATTTTTTGCCGTGATGGCGGCATTCTCCGCTGCCAATGATCAGCAGTTTGTACGCGGCGTGCTGGGTAATAATTATGTGGAAATGACCGAACAGAATATAGCCAAAGGAGATCCGTTTGGCGTATATAAGGGACAGGATTCGCTTTCGATGTTCCTCTGGATTGCAGTTCATAACGTACAGGTTTCCTTTATGATTTTTATTGCGGGTTTACTGGCGGGCCTCGGCACGGTATGGCTGCTGTTTAATAACGGAGTGATGCTGGGCGCTTTTCAATATTATTTTTTCTCCAGGGGGCTGGGTTGGAAATCGGTCCTGGTGATCTGGATCCACGGAACTCTGGAAATTTCTTCAATTATTATTGCCGGCGCCGCAGGTATTGTATTGGGTAAAAGTCTTTTATTCCCAGGCACCTATAAACGGCTTCCTTCACTGAAACGGGGAGCAAGGGATGGAATAAAAATGATGATCGGGCTGGTGCCCGTTTTTATTATGGCCGCTTTTCTGGAAGGCTTTGTGACCCGCTATTCACAAATGCCGGTCTGGCTGAGCCTGTTTATATTAATTGTTTCAGCGACTTTTATCATCTGGTATTTTATCATTTATCCGATTCGCCTCCGCAAAAAGGAAAAGATGGTTCAACCTGAAAAATCCTGACCGTTCTTGATGTTCAAAACCATTTTCAGTATACTTTTTATTTTTTTTCTGGCCGGCCCGGGCAGGGTCCGGGCACAGGGTGGCGGAGATACATCCGAAACGGTAGAAGTCGCCGCCGAAGACAGCCTGTATCAGCCGGTGCCCGACAGTAGTTATGTATCCGGATATTATCTCAGACGCGTGCCACAGGTGCAGGTCAATAAATATTTGACAGACCCGGCATTTGCCTATGCGAATGACCCGCAATACTGGAAGGAAGAGCCCCCGGAAGATCCCGGATTTTTATTGAGACTGCTGACAAGCAAAACGGTTCGATGGGTGGTGTTCCTCTCGATCCTGGGCATCCTTCTTTATGGAATTTATCAGTTGGCCAAAGAGAATAATTTTCAATGGCTGACAAGAAATAAAAAACTAACTGCACCCGGTTCCGGCGAAGAATCTTTGCCGGACGAAGAAATGGATTATGACGACGCAATTCGCAGGTATCAGACGGAAGGAAATTACCGGCTCGCCATCCGGTATATGTATCTCCGGCTTATCGGGACAATCGGTGAAAAGAGCGGTATCCGGATCCGCGATTCTTCAACCAATGCGGAGATTACGCTGGCATTGGGGAACCGGCCCCAGGCGGGTGAATTCAGGTATCTGGCAACGGCCTATGAATATATTTTTTATGGCGGGTTTATTCCCAAACGGGAATTGTTTGACATGCTGAAAACCAGATTTGAGGCTTTTCAAAAAATCATTTCTGTTTGAAAAAGATTCTTCGATATACCCTATTCGTTTTTTCACTGGTCACCCTGGTGTGCTCCTGTAAAAAAAGGCTGGACAAACGAGTCAGCCTCTGGCGTATGGACAAGATTCCTTATGGCGCAAAATATTCGTGCGATAATTTACCCTATATTTTTCCGGGAGCCGTTATTCATACCAGCGACCGGTTTCCTGTTTTATTTCATACTGAAGGCGAAGACAATCGGCCCAGGGCGCTGATCATCCTAAGTCCATTATTTGCACCCGAGCCGGACGACCTGCATTCCATCATACGGTTTGCGGCTTCCGGAAACCAGGTATTTATTTCTGCGCTTGATTTTGATGATACCGTAATGCGTATACTGCACCTGAAATGGAAAGAAAATTTTTTTCAGAATGACAGCATGGAAACCAGCATCCTCGATCCTGCCCGCAATGATTGGGTAAAATATATATATCCCGGATTTAACACGGGTTATCATTTTGACAGCCTGGATACGGTCCATGCCGCTGTGCTGGGAAAAGACGCAAGGGGTCGCCCCGATTTTATCCGGATACCCTATGCGCACGGCGGGGCCATATTTATTCACCTGGACCCCTTCGTTTTTAGTAATTTCTTCTTACTGTATGGAAGGAATAAATCGTATTATGACCTTGCCTTTTCCTGGATGCCCAAAAATATCGTAGATGTGGAATGGTCGGACTATTTCAGGTACCGGAGAAATCAGGAAGCTTTTTCTGCCTTTCATTTTATCCTGGCCAACCGGTCTCTGCGATGGGCTTTCTGGTTAACCCTTATTTTGTTTCTGCTGATGTTTTTGATAGAATACAAACGCAAACAACGACCCATTGCCGAAATCCCCGCTTTGCGAAACGCTTCGGAGGATTTTGTGAAAACAGTCGGGCGTTTATATTTTCAGCAGAAAAATAACCAGAACCTGGCGACGAAGATGATAACCACTTTTCTGGAAAATATACGGTCGTCCTATAATCTCTCCACATCTTTGCTAAATGAAGAGTTTGCCCGTAAACTCGCGTTTCGCACGGGGCGTCCGGTAAATGAAATCATGCATCTGATTCAATTCATTCATGATGTGCGGCTGAATCAGGAGGTGACCGACGAGCAGGTAATGGACCTTCACCAGAAAATCAATCAATTCACTAAACCGGCATAATGATGGAAGAAAATTTATTCGGCGAAAGAAAACCCCTGCAGGAATTCAGGGAAACCCTGAACAAACTGAAAACTGAAATAGGAAAAGTGATCGTGGGCCAGGACCAGATGATTGAGTTGCTGGTTGCAGGGATCCTGGCGGACGGTCATATTCTTATCGA
>Ga0209863_10000212_pt1 | contig 36502 bp, 37 predicted proteins | sample OrgsoiDNA2013046_FD_185796 | JGI IMG/M metagenome (GOLD analysis project Ga0209863, IMG submission 185796) | Permafrost soil microbial communities from the Arctic, to analyse light accelerated degradation of dissolved organic matter (DOM) -... | ecosystem: Environmental > Terrestrial > Soil >...
GTGACCCGGCAATGTTCCGTAGGCAAATCCACACCGCTCCGGCTCGTCAACGACGAAGACGACACGGCACGGAGCAACCACCGCGAGCAGTCCCACCCCGATCTTCAGGTCCACGACGACTCCGATTTCGACGGCCGGACTTGACGACGTAACCCGCACGCCAGCGCGGCGTTGCAGCTGCCAACCAAAGATTGCATCGCGGGCCGACGCAAACGCGACCGAAGCCGGAAGAGTTACGCGTCGACGGAGTACTCGGTAACCCGTGGGTAGATCCGGCCCTTGAGTCGATCCAACCTCGCGGTAGGTGAATCTTGTGGCGCTCAGGAACCTCGCACGATCCTCCGCCATGCGGTCACCGGGCATAGCGGCATCATCCTGCAATGCGCACGCCCCGCGGCAGATGTGTGCGTTCTAGCGCTACGCCGATGGCGGGAGAATTCGCGTGGCTCGGTGGCAGATCGACCAGGTCAGGGCGCGGCCACTTATGCCGGTGGGCCGACCCGGCGCTGTCCTCGCGCCCTGCCGGATTCAGTGCTGCGAGACACGGCGTAGATGATCGCTGCGGCGAGGGTGAGTCCGAGGACGAGCCCGGCGGCCGACCATTCCGTCCGCTGCAAGCCAAGCGACGGAGGGTACGTGCAAGCCGACCGAGTCGCCCCTGCCGGGCAAGAGTGATCAGATCCGTATTTCGAAGGGTGGCCGAGGGCCAGTGACAAGCCAGCAGCGAGTCCGATAGCCCCGAGAATGACGACCAGCAGCCAGCGTGATCGCATCGTCATAGGGCGAGTCTCGATCCGTTTGGTTCCCCCTGCAAGAGCCGAGACCAACGCCGCGTGCTCCGCGGGTGGACCACACCCGGCCGCGAACACCCACACCATCTGCGGCAGAAGCGCGCGTCTGCGCGCGCCGACGGCTAGTCCCACCAAAACGACCACCAAGCGGGCCCCGCTCGCAGTGCGCGGGCCAAAGCGATGTCATCCGCCGCCAGATTGAGGTCATTGCAATACCGTTGCAGCACGCGCACCACAGAAATAATCTGCTCAGGCTCCACAGGTGGTCGGTCAACGTGCGCTAGGACATTCTCGCCGTCGATGCCACAAACGACTAAACCCGCGGCGTCCTGGAAGTACCTGTGGAACGCCGCCTGAGCTTCCGGGAGCGGGCAGTCGTTCCAGCCCCCGTACCCAACCCGCGCCGCCACTTCCCAAGGCGCCGTGCAAGTAACCAATAGCGCCGACGTCGCTTCTTGCCACTTCCCTCCGAGCACGACACCTGCATCGAACGTCCCGCCAAGCGCGAGCGCTGCGCCCACTTCGTCATCCGAATGCTGAAACAAAAGCGACGTGTCGTTCAGATACGTCGGGAGCCATTGTGTGATCGCCACATCCGCTGAAGCGACAACAGCCGCTGTACCAACGCGCCAGCCGGCCTGCGTTGCCAGCTCATGCAAACCGTGGACATCGCCCACTTGCGGGCCCAAGATCAGTGGCCACAACCCGGTGCGAACGTGCGCAGCCCGCAGGTCGGCAGCAAGGTCGGTCATCACCGCCGGAACGATCCCGGGAACAAGAAAGCTTGGAAACCCATCACCCCAGTCCAGAACGACCGAGACAGAGGATGGATCAGCCCCATACCGCGCCATGATCGTTTCGACCTCGGCAGGGAAGTTGAGCCGATTGGCCATCCCTACGCCGCTACGCCAGGAATTGATGTTCCGCCGGACGGCACGTGAGAGACCACATCAAGATCATGCCCCAACACCGGGGAAGCCTAAGGCGCGCCGTCCTAAGGGTTGTAACGGGACGATTCTGAACGCACTACTTTCGGCATGACAGCGAGTTGCCGACGCCAGCGTCTCGCCGCCGACCATCTCGGCTGAGCGCGGCTCACCCGAGCGTCGGGAAGCCGAAAAGCTCGATAAGGCGCGGCAATGCCGATGCTCTGCCCTCGAGCATCACTGCGCCGCTGGCGACCGCTTCGGCCGGTGTCAGCTGGCGGGTCAGCAGCCGGTGCAGGGTTTCGTCGGAGGTCGTGATGGCGAGGTCAGCCCGGTCGGCAGAGTCAGGCTCGCCGGCACTGACACTGAGGTTCGTGCCCTCGGCCATGACCGTAAATGAGCCGTCGTTGAGCCGGAGCTCCCAGGTCGTCGGTCGGGCGATGCGCCGCGTCTCGTCGTGGAACGCGAGCATGGCCGCAACGAGCCACCGAGACTTCGCGACGACGTCGGGCGGGAGCCGCTCCATGCTCTTGGTGCCCCAGCGCCCAAGCGCCATCAGAATCGGTTCGAGCTCGCGACCGTACTCGGTAAGTTCGTAAACGGTGCCGCGATCGGGCAGCGGCATGAGCCTGCGGCGCACGACGTCGGTTTCCTCGAGTTGTTTGAGCCGGGCGGTCAGCGTGTTCGTGCCAATCCCGGGCAGACCTTCGGCAAGCTCGATGAAACGAAGTGGCCCAAGGAGAAGGTCGCGCACGATCAGCGTCGCCCAGCGGTCGCCTACCACATCAAGAGCGGTGGCGATGCCGCACAGCTGGGAGTAACTACGCGTTGTTCCGGTGGGCGAAGGCATGGGACAAGCGTACAGCTGGCTTGAGAATTACTAGTGCACTTGCGTAACGCAAGTCGAGTGCGTATTTTGAGTACTTCGCAGGTGCCAACGGAAGGTCTGCAGATGAGCAAAACCGTCGTCGTCCGGTATCGGGTTCGCCCTGAGGTAGCCGATGAGAACGCCCGCCTCGTCGAGGAGGTCTACGCCGCACTCGCCGAGCTCGACCCGCCCGACTTCCGGTACGTGACGTACCGGCTCGGCGATGGCGTCAGCTTCGTGCATGTTGCGCACCATGGCGAGCCGAACCCGCTGGCGTCGTTGCCCGCGTTCGCGGAGTTCCAGCGCGAACTGCTGCAACGCTGCGTCGAACCGCCGGCGCCGACTGAGGCGACAGTCATTGGCTCCTACGGGTGGACGTTCTCCTAGCAACCGACTGCGTGAAAGGGAACCGACGTGCGCTCGTTCGAAGCAAGCTCGTTGATCGATGCCGCCCCCGACGTGGTCTGGGTCGTCCTCACCAACGTGTCGGCGTGGCCCGACTGGAATTCGGGTGTCACGAAAGTTGATGGTCAGCTCGCGCTCGGACAGAAGCTCTCCATCACCGTTAAGGCAAACCCCGGCCGGGCGTTCCCCGTCAAAGTGGTCGAGCTAACCGCACCGCAGCGGATGGTGTTTCGTGGCGGCATGCCGCTCGGGCTGTTTACTGGGCTGCGCACCTACACGCTCGCACCTGAGGGAACCGGCACCCGGTTCACCATGCGCGAGGTGTACACCGGATTGCTCGCCGGCTTGATTTTCAAATCGATCCCCGATCTTGGCCCGTCGTTTCGCCAGTTCGCCGAAGGTCTCACAACCGCAGGGAGTAGCTCGTTATGACGAAGGGCACCGGCACGTCCGCGGACCCGTGGCAGTTGACCACGCCGCCCGGCAAAGCCGAATACCAGATGTGGAAGGACGAGCAGGCAGATCCGCCTGTGGTGGTCTGCCAGGTAGGCGGCACCCAATTGCGCTACGACCTGCGCGCAATCAACGACCTGCACGCCATGCTCAAGGCGCACGGCGACTGGATGCCGCTCGGCGGTGCCGACGAGCAGAAGCCGGCCGCGGACGGGACAGTCGAGGCATGGGGTCGATCAGCAGACAACCCGGTTGGCGGCTGGTACGGGCTGAAGAAGGGGCTGCGTGGCCGGTTCGGCGTGTATATGCCGCCACTCCTGGAAGCTCTCGGTTTGGCTGAAGTCACCCACGACGCGAAAAACAATCAGATGCGGGCGCTCTAGTTCGTCGCGTAACGATCTCGGAACGGTGGCCGCTTAGGTTGGAATGCGTCGAGGAGGACGCATGTGATCAAGGCCGGGTCGGCGCACCATTTTCGGGTGTTGTCCCCCACGACCGCGGCTGTGCTCGGCGGAGTAACGGCGGCCGTCGAGGCAGTGACTATCGCCTGGTCTGTCGTCGACCACAATTTCTCCAACACGGGGCCGGTCTTAATACCCACGACCATGTTCGCGGCGGTCGGGGTTGTGGTCGCGCGCCGCCAGCCGGCTAACCCAATCGGGTGGCTGCTCATCCTCGTCGCGCTGATCGAGAACCTGTTTGCCGTCTCCGCGTCGTACGTTGTCTTCAATCACTGGCTCGGCCATGGGATCGGCGGGTTGCCGCTGGTTGCGCTGTGGTTCGAGAACTCCTTCTGGAACCTCGGATTGATCATCGGGCTGCCTGCCCTGCTGCTATTTCCCGACGGCAAAGTGCCCTCGCGTCGCTGGCGGGTGACCTTGCGGGTGTATGTGGTGACTGGCGTGCTGGTGGTCGCCTCCCAGTGCGTGACCGCCACGGTCATCGCGCGCGGACATGACCTCCAGGTTGACACGAACGGCCAACCGATCGGCGCGCCGCCATCGTCCGGCGTCTTAGCCTTTCTCGGGTCTGGACTGGCCGTCTTGGCGATCGTGCCGTTGCTGATCTCCTGGGTGGTCCGCCAGGTCGTCGCCTTCCGCCGATCCGACGGGGTGCTGCGGCAGCAACTGAAGTGGTCGACGCTCGGCGCCGTCGTCCTGGTTATCAGCCTCGCGGTGGAGGTGCCGCTGGGCAATGTGGCGTCATCGACCTTGGCGAAGGTGCTGAACGACGTGGCGACCGCCATGTTCGGCGCGTTCCCGCTCGGGATGGGCCTCGGCATCCTCAAATTCCGGTTGTACGAGGTCGACCGCCTGATCAGCCGCACTCTCTCGTACGCGCTGGTGACCGGCGTCATTGTTGCGGCGTACGTCGGCGTCATCAGTTTGGCGACGGGAGTTCTCGGTTTCGCCTCCCCTGTCGGCGTCGCAACCTCGACACTCGTGGCCGCCGCGCTCTTCAACCCCGTGCGCAGACGTGTTCAGCACCTGATCGATCGCCGTTTCAACCGCGCTCGATACGACGCCGATGCGCTGGTGTCGGCGTTCGCTGCGCGCCTTCGCGGCGCTACGAATCTTGCGGCGGTTCAATCCGATGTGGTGAACACCGTCTATGACGCCCTCGAACCCGCACTGATCGGTTTTTGGATCAAGGACGCCACCTGAGGTCTCGTTCTACGGACCTGGCGTTTGGGCTTCGATCCGGCCCATGACGCGGGTGAGGTCGGCGATGTCGCGGTCATCAAGCGCGTCGCCGAAAGCCTGCTGCAACCAGGCGTGGTGGCTCTGCCGCGCCTTTCTGACAAGTGACCGTCCGTGCGGAGTGATCTTGGCGAAGGTCGAACGTGCGTCGCGTGGATCGGGTTCGCGTCGCAATAGCTGCGATGCCTCCATCCGGTCGAGGAGCTTCGACAGCCCGGACGGCGTCAGCACGACGATCGAGGCAAGCTCAGTAAGCCCTACTCGTCCGCCCGCCATGTCAAGATGCATCAGTACGTCGAAGCGAGGTAACGTGAGCCCGCTGTCGTGACGCATTTGCGCCTCGCATTGGTCCCACAACCGCGCATGGGTGCGGACAAGGGCCAGCCAAGCCGGCGTCCAGCGCTCGATCGTGTCGGTCGTCATGGCTTCAGTGTACGCGAACTACTTGACATGCCAAGTGTTTAGGCCTATTACTTGGCATGTCAAATATTATTTCGACAACCAAGGAGCAGACATGGACGCGCAGCCGTTCGCAGTGGTGCACTTCTTCCCAGGTGGCACCAAGGAGCAGTACAAGGCCTCGATCGGCGCGGTTCACCCCGGTGGAGGGCAGCTGCCAGCCGGCCAGATCTTCCACGCCGCAGGCCCATCGGCTGGCGGTTGGACCATCATGGCCGTGCACGACTCGAAGGCAAGCTGGGAGCAGTTCCGCGACGGCACCCTGCTTCCGCGGATGCAGCAAGGCATCGAGGGCGGGTTCACCTCACCGCCCGAAGAGACCGAGATCGACCTGTACAACGTCATCTCGGTCTGAGGACCGCACCGATGATCACAGCAACGATGGTGGTCGCGACCATTCCGGTCACGGATCTCGAGCGCGCCAAAGAGTTCTACGGCGAGACGGTCGGGCTGACGTTCCTATGGGAAAATCCGTTCTCTGCGAGGTACTGTTGCGGCCCTGCTAGCGAGATTTCCGTATTCAAGCGGCCGCCCGTCTCGACCGAGCACACCCTTGCCCATTTCGAGGTCGACGACATCGAGGCGGTCGTCGAAGAGCTCGTTGCGAAGGGCGTGCAGTTCCTCGACTACACCGAAGGCCCCCTCGTCACGACGGGCCACATCGCTCAACTCGGGCCCGCACGTGGTGCCTGGTTCCGCGATCCCGATGGCAACACCCTCGGCGTCCGACAAGGTCCCGTGTCTTGAGTTTCGACATCTTTCTGCCCAGCCCCCGGGCGTTGCCACCTGCACCTGCCGACGCTCGGGGATTGCTGGTGAGTCCGTTGGTAACGTACGGCGCATGCCCTCACTGAGTCGCGTCGCCCTCGTTACCGGCGCCAGTCAGGGCATCGGCCGCGTCGTTGCCGGACAGCTAGCAGCGACGGGCTACACGGTTGCAGCGGCCGCGCGATCGATGCACCTGCTTCGGGAGCTTTCGGCTCACACGGGTGCTCTCCCGATCGAGCTCGACGTCACGGATGCGCACGCCGTCGCCGACGCAGTCGTCCGCGTCGAAGCCGAGCTCGGCCCGATCGATCTGTTGGTGAACAACGCCGGGCTCGCCGGCCACGGTGGTGCGACGTGGACTCATCAGCCAGCCGACTGGTGGCGGGTGTTCGAGGTGAACGTGCTGGGGAGGTTTCTCTGTTGTCGCGCGGTGGTACCTGGCATGGTTTCTCGGCGTTCGGGGCGAATCGTCAATCTCTCGTCGGGCGCGGCATTGTTCCCGATCGAGGCTGACTTCGATGCCGCGATCAACTCTGCGTACCTGGCCAGCAAAGCCGCGGTCATTCGCTTCACCGAGGCGCTCGCGGCAGAGACGCAGCAGGCAGGCGTCACGGTGATCGCCATGTCGCCGGGAACCGTAAAGACCGGCATGTCGACCGAGGCATTCGCCGATGTGTGGGATGACCCCGACTTCTGGTCGCCTCCAGAACTGGCCGCCGACTTGATCGAGTTCATCGGATCCGGGGCGCTCGACGAGCTTTCCGGCCGCTACATTCGGGCGGCGGTCGATGACTGGCGAACACTGGCAGATCATGTTCCCGAGATCACCGAGCATGACTTGTATTCGATGCGCTTGCGTACGGCACCTGACGGTACTGGCAGATAGGCCGTACGCCGCCTCGCGCTGGCGCGCTGGCTACTCGCCGAAGGTGAATCGCAGGTTGGCGTTGATCAGTTCGTTGAGCCGCTTACGCATGTGGCCGACGAACGGATCAGCGGGGATCGGTTCCTCAACGTACAAGGTCCAGCGGAGCGCAGTTCCGCCGTCCGCACTAGGGGCTAGAGCGAACTCCACGACCGCATCCGGGCGTTTGGTCCACAGCGATGACCACACCAGAATTGAGGGAGCTTGGCTGCGCACGACATTCGGGCGCTGCTCATCGTCGAGCAACTTCAGCCAGGGTCCGTAAGGGTCTCCGTCAGGTTCGCCAAGAGCCTCGAACACAACCCTGGGCGGGGCTGGCTGATTGCGCTTCCGGCTACCAATGGCGATCACAAACGAACGGCCAGGACATCCGGAGCGATCCGAATCAGACGCTTGCCGAGATTCTCGCCGCGGTACAGCCCTGCGATCGAACCCGGCGCCTGCTCGATTCCGTCGAGGATGTCCTCTCGATAGCGGATCTGTCCGTTGCGCACCCAGCTCTCGAGTTCCCGCAGTGCCTCGGGGCTGCGCTGAACATGGTCAAAGATGAGAAAACCCTGCATTCGCGCGCGTTTGACGAGAAGATGACGCTCGACCCGTGGACCCTGGGGTAGCGGATCCCAGCTCGCGATGGACGCCGTGCCGCAGATCACCACCCGTGCTCCGACATTGAGACGTCGCATAACGGAATCGCTGATAGGGCCGGCCGTGTTGTCGAAGTAGACATCGACGCCCTCAGGGCACGCAGCATCGAGTGCTGACTCAAAATCGTCAGCCCGGTAATCGACTGCGGAGTCGTAGCGGAACTCCTCGCGACACACACGCACCTTGTCAGGCCCGCCAGCAATGCCGACGGTACGGCACCCCTTGATCTTGGCGATTTGACCGACGCATGACCCGACCGCTCCCGCCGCCGTGGACACGACCGCGGTCTCGCCCGCCTTGGGCTGGCCAATCTCGAGAAGGGCGAAATAGGCGGTCAGACCATTGAGGCCGAGGACGCCAAGCGATGTCGAGATGGGCAAGCCTGAGCCGCCGACCTCGCGCTCGATCGCCGCGGCGTCCACCACCGCGTAGTCCTGCCAGCCGAACATGCCAGTCACGTACTCGCCCGGGTGGAAATCAGAACTTCGCGACTCTTCGACGCGCCCGACGGCTAGCGAGCGCATGACCGCACCAAGCGCTACAGGCTCGGAATAGTTGGCGACCGCGCTGACCCAACCGCGCATCGCGGGATCCACCGACAGGTAGATATTGCGCACCAGAACCTGACCATTCGACAGGTCTGGCACCGGCGCCTCGACGATCTCGAAGTGCTCCGCCTGGGGAATGCCAGACGGCCTGGACTTCAGTCTGACTTGCCGGTTCACTCGTTGATGCATAGCTGGTACCTCCGGTGCACTCTAGTGCTCGCGTCTTGCCGCGCCATAGCGGCGACCCCTTAAGAAGGCGGGACACGCTGCGCCTGCGTCGGCTCAGCTGCGACCTGATCGAGGAGTACGGCCGTCACACCGGGCACGCCGACATGCTGCCTTCGGTACCCGTTTAGCTCAACCCGCGGCGGCCCACGCGGCGAGTGCGGCTTGTTCTTTCGCCGGGTCCAAACCCGGCAGAGGACGGCCGACGACCGGGCGCGGTTTCCCACCCCCTTGCACCCACACCCACGTGTCCGCGACGGTTTCCCTCATCGGCCGGCACACCAATCCGGCCGCCACAGCCCGTCGCGTATCGAGACCGTAGTGGGCGTCGAAGTCTGCGCCCGGCGGCAGCCACAACGGCAACACGAGCCACTCCGAAAGCCCTTGCGCCACGATGAATTCGGGCGACACCCAGACGAGGACTGCCCCACTCGCGGTCCGCTCGAGACATGCTCCGAACACCTCGCCGAGGCTGACGAAGTCCGGAGGTGAGATCGCGGTGAACGCGCCCGCCGTCCCACGTTCAGCGCACACCACCATCCACGCGGCAAGATCTCGCGCATCGATCCACTGGATTCGTGCCGTCGCTGGACCAGGTGCGAGCACGTCACCCCCGGCCGCAATCCGGCGGAGCCACCAGACCAAGCGGCCGGTGCTCTCGTACGGCCCGACGATGATGCCGGCGCGGGCGAGTAGGCAATGCTCTGAACCGAATGCGTCGAGGATCGCCAGCTCCGCACCGCGCTTGTCAGCCGGATAATCGGTCGCGTCGGCGCCAGGATCAGCATCGACCTTCGGCTGGTCTTCGTCCGAGCCGAGAACGGGGGCCGCGTACACCGACGCGGTCGACACGTAGCTGTAGTAGCCGACGCGCTCGCGCAACGTCGAAACACTGAGCCGGACGACGCGTGGCGCACCTGACCACGTGTCGAACACGACGTCCCACTCGCGATCGGCCAACTCAGCCAGGCCAGCCGTCGTCGTCCGATCACCGTGCAGTTCTTCAACGCCAGCGGGCGGCGCCGTCGTTCGCGTGAACGTGGTCACGTCATGGCCGCTCGCGACTGCGGCGTCGACGAGCGCCCGGCCAACGAACGTCCCACCACCGAGTATCAGAACCCGCATACCCCAGCTTCGCATCCCTGGTGGTTGCTGCCAGGGCCAAAAACCGGCCAAATCACGACCACCAGGGATGCGGAGTGACCGCAGAGCGGATGACGAGGCCCGGCGATATGGTGAATCAATGACGCTCACTACGTCGGCGATCCCAACGGACGTGGCCAGTTCCGACTCCGCGTTGCGCCGGTTCCTCCACGGGTTACCCGGTGTCGACCAGGTTGGTGCCCAGGCCCGCGCCGCCGCGCTATCGACCCGCTCGATCAAGACCGACGCGAAGCGCTGGGCCATCGACACGGCAATCTCGATGATCGACCTCACGACGCTCGAGGGCCAAGACACCCACGGCAAGGTGCGAGCCCTGTGCGCGAAAGGCATTCGGCCCGATCCGACCGACTCGAGTTGCCCGAGCGTCGCGGCGATCTGCGTCTACCCCGACCTCGTCGCCACCGCACGGGAGCAGCTGCAAGACAGCGGCGTCAAGGTCGCCAGCGTCGCCACCAGCTTTCCGTCTGGGCGCGCTGCGCTCAGTACAAAACTCGCCGATGTGCGTGACGCCATCGCAAGTGGCGCCGACGAGATCGACATGGTGATCGACCGCGGCGCCTTTCTCGAGGGCCGCTATCTCGCTGTTTACGACGAGATTGTGCAGGTGAAAGCAGCGTCCGGCACCGCGCACCTGAAAGTGATTCTCGAGACCGGCGAACTTGCGACGTACGACAACGTGCGGCGCGCGTCGTGGTTGGCAATGCTCGCGGGCGGCGATTTCATCAAGACCAGCACCGGAAAAGTGTCACCGGCTGCGACGCTGCCGGTCACCCTCGTGATGCTTGAAGCTGTGCGCGACTTCCGCCACACCAGCGGGCGTCAGGTGGGCGTCAAAGCGGCCGGCGGCGTCCGCACGACGAAGGACGCCATGCGCTACCTCGTGCTGGTGAGCGAGACTGTCGGCGACGATTGGCTCAGCCCTGATTGGTTCAGGTTGGGCGCGTCGAGCCTGCTGAACGATCTGCTGCTCCAGCGCCAAAAGATAACAGCAGGCCACTACTCCGGCCCCGACTACGTGACGATCGACTGAGGCGACCGATGACAAGCAAGTTGTTCCCCTACTCGCCAGCGCCAGAATCGCGCGCGGTCGTCGACGTCGCCAGCTCGTACGGCCTGTTCATCGACGGCGAGTTCGTCGACTCCCTGGACGGACAACCCTTCAAGACGATCAACCCGGCCACCGAGGAGGTGCTGTCCGAAGTCGTCGACGCTGGCCCGCGCGATGTCGACCGCGCGATCGCGGCGGCACGCAAAGCGTACGACGGCGGGTGGGGTTCGATGCCGGGCAAGGAACGATCGAAGTACCTTTTTCGCATTGCGCGCATCATCCAGGAGCGGTCCCGTGAACTTGCCGTGCTCGAATCGCTCGACAACGGCAAACCGATCAGAGAATCGCGCGACGTCGACCTGCCGCTCGTGGCCGCCCACTTCTTCTACTACGCAGGATGGGCCGACAAACTTGAGCACGCAGGCTTCGGCACCGACCCCAAACCGGTCGGGGTCGCCGCGCAGGTCATCCCCTGGAACTTTCCGCTGATGATGCTGGCGTGGAAGATCGCGCCGGCGCTTGCGTGCGGCAACACTGTCGTGCTCAAGCCCGCCGAGACGACACCTCTCACCGCACTCGCCTTCGCCCAGATCTGTCAGCAGGCCGGGCTGCCGGCCGGTGTGGTCAACATCGTCACCGGCGCGGGCGGCACCGGCAGGACGCTCGTCGGGCACACCGGCGTCGACAAGGTCGCGTTCACAGGATCGACCGAAGTCGGCCGAGCGATCGCCAGAACCCTTGCGGGCACGAGAAAGAGACTCAGCCTTGAGCTCGGCGGTAAAGCGGCAAACATCGTGTTTGACGACGCACCCATCGACGAAGCGATCGAAGGCGTCGTCGGTGGAATCTTCTTCAACCAGGGTCATGTGTGCTGCGCTGGCTCGCGGTTGCTGGTGCAAGAGTCGGTAGCCGACGAGGTGCTCGATCGGTTACGCAGGCGCATGTCAACATTGCGCCTCGGTGACCCTCTCGACAAGAACACCGACGTGGGCGCGATCAACTCGGCCACGCAACTCGCCCGCATCCGCGAGCTTTCCGATGTCGGCGAAGCCGAAGGCGCCGAGCGCTGGTCTCCGGCATGCGAACTTCCCGAGCGGGGCTACTGGTTCCCTCCCACCGTTTTCACCGGTGTGACGCAGGCTCATCGAATCGCGCGTGAAGAGATCTTCGGCCCCGTGCTCTCGGTACTGACGTTCCGCACACCCGATGAAGCCATCGCGAAAGCAAACAACACGCCATACGGTCTCTCGGCGGGAGTGTGGACCGACAAAGGCAGTCGCATTCTCTGGATGGCCGACCGCCTGCGCGCCGGGGTGGTCTGGGCGAACACCTTCAACAAGTTCGACCCTGCATCGCCGTTCGGCGGCTATAAGGAGTCAGGCTTCGGCCGCGAGGGCGGCCGGCACGGCCTCGAAGCCTATCTGGCAAAGGGAATTTAGCCATGCGGAGGAAGACGGTACACGTCGGCGACGCCGAGCGACTCGGCGTCCGCAAGACGTACAAGCTCTACATCGGGGGTGCGTTCCCGCGTAGTGAGTCGGGCCGCAGCTACCCCGTTAAGACGAGCGACGGCACATTTGCGGCGAACGCGGCGCTCGCCTCGCGCAAGGATGCCCGGGACGCCGTCGTGGCCGCTCGTGCCGCGTTTGCCGGCTGGTCGCACGCGACCGCCTACAACCGCGGCCAGGTGTTGTATCGCATTGCCGAGGTCATGGAAGGCCGTCGCGATCAGTTCGCCGATGAGGTCAAGGCAGCCGAGGGCGGCTCGGCGAAAGAGGCAACACGGACAGTCGATGCCGCTATCGACCGATGCGTCTGGTACGCCGGCTGGACAGACAAGGTCGCCCAGGTCGTCGGCGCTGCGAACCCGGTAGCAGGCCCGTACTTCGACTTTTCCGTTCCCGAGCCGACGGGCGTCGTCGCGATCCTCGCGCCACCCGCGTCGAGCCTGCTCGGGCTTGTCTCCGTACTGCTTCCGGTCATCGCCACCGGCAACACGACGGTCGTGGTCGCCAGTGAACAGCGACCACTGCCGGCCATCACCTTCACCGAGGTGCTCGCGACGTCCGACCTGCCGGGCGGCGTCGTCAACATGCTGACCGGCAAGGTGGCCGAGGTGGCGCCATGGCTCGCCTCGCACTCCGACGTCAACGGCATCGACCTCACTGGCGTGCCGCTCGCACTGTGGCGCGACCTCGAATCAGCTGCGGCCGACAACCTCAAGCGGGTCAGGCGGCCCGACGATCACGAGCCCGACTGGACAACCGATCCTGGCCTGGGTCGCCTCACCGGTTTCTTGGAGACCAAAACGGTGTGGCACCCGCTCGGCGTGTGAGCTCCCGCCTATGACGTCAGACACGTGAACTAACCGACCGGCGGCCGGCCACCTGGCGTGCCAACTGCTCGGGCCGCGAGTGCGGAACCGCGCCGCGCTGCTTCCGCCGGGTTCCGCCGATCGAGCCAGGCCCTCAAAAAGCCTGCACAGAAAGCATCCCCGGCACCCGTCGGATCAGTCACGGACGTCGCAACTGACGGAATCAACTCGACGCGACCGCCCGCCCCGACAAGCACGCCGGCCGACCCAAGCTTCAGCGCCACTACCGCGTAGTGCTCCGCAAGAGCCGCGACGACATCGGCCGGCTCGCTAAAGCCGGTGAGTACGCGCCCTTCGTCGAGGTTGGGCAAGCACACGGAAGCACCACGCGTACACCTCAAGAACACACCGGCACCCAGCTCAGCGAGGTAGGCGGCCGAGCATGGATCGACGGTGATCTCGATGTCACGTCGTCGAGATTCCTCGATCAACGTGACCACGGCGGCCCGCGGCTCATCGGAGAACAGCGCGTATCCATTGACGTGCAATGCGTCAATGCCATCGAGCAGCGACGGCGAAAGGTCGCCGATGGTCAATCGCAAATTAGCACCGCGATCGGTATACATCGTGCGGTTACCGTCGTCGTCGAGCATCACCACGATGCTGCCCGTGTGAGCTTCGGGATCGGGGATGAGCACCGCCTCGACACCGAATCTCTCGAGCTCGTCGAGATGGCGTTCGACGTCAGCGGCACCTACCCGTGCGACGAACCGCACCGCAGCACCAGCCCAGCCGAGCCACGCCGCCTGATTGGCGGCCGAACCACCAGGTGTGTGCCGAATGTGCGAAGTTGTGTCACTGTCACGGGTGACGCGGTCGAGTGGCGTAACGACGATGTCGTCGATGATGTCGCCGACGATCAGGACCCGGCGCATCGTCGTCAGCTCGATGCGGTGGCCGCCAACGCGGACCATGCGACGGCGATCGTGCCGGCCACGATGACGTTGTTGGCCGCCAGGTCGAGGTTCACCACCAGCGAGCGGCCGCCGCTCTCGCGCTGGAAGAAGTCGAGCAGGAACGGGCTCACTGCCTTGCCGCGAAGGCCCGCTTCGTCAGCCGCGTGCAGAGCCTGGATCAGCAGACCATCGTGCACGTCGGGATCGAGTTGCATGTCGAGCGGCACCGGGTTTGCAACGATAAGCGCGCCCCGCGACCCGAGTTCGTCGCCCGCTTCCATGATGGCGGCAACCTCCTCGGGTGAGTCGACCCGCCATTCGAGCGGGAAACCCGAGTCACTCAAGTAGAAGGCCGGAAATTGGTTCGTTCGATACCCCACGACGGGAACGTTGAGCGTCTCGAGCCGTTCGAGGGTGGCGGCAATGTCGAGGATCGACTTCACGCCCGCGCACACAACAGTGACCCGCGTGCGTGACAGCGTGACAAGGTCGGCCGACTCGTCGAACGACTCATGCGCCGCGCGGTGCACGCCACCCAGCCCCCCTGTTGCGAACACCCTGATTCCCGCCAGCGCGGCAAGAGTCGACGTCGCGGCAACGGTCGTGGCTCCGCTCGACTTGCGGCCCACTGCAACGGCCAAGTCACGGCTGCTCACCTTCGGAATGTCTTCAAGCGCAATACGCTCGAGCTCGGTGTCGTCGAGTCCGACCGTCGGAACCCCGTCGATCACCGCGATCGTCGCGGGCACCACACCTGCATCGGACAGGAGCGCCTCGAAATCGTGCGCGGCCTGCAGGTTGCGCGGTCGCGGCAGCCCGTGCGCGATGATGGTTGACTCGAGTGCGACCACCGGTCGGCCGTCCGCTACCGCGTCGCGGACCTCATCGGAGATCTTCAGCAGTGACGCCATGTCAGTCCTCCTGAGCGTTCCGTAGGGCGGCGTACCCGGGCTTGACAATCTCGTTGATGATCGCGAGCCGTTGGTCGAACGGAATGAACGCGCTCTTCAGCGCATTGATCGTGAACCACTGCAGGTCGTCGAGTCCGTAACCGAATGCGTCGACCAGCTTCTCGAACTCGGTGCCCATCGACGTCCCGCTCATTAGGCGGTTGTCGGTATTCACCGTGACCCGAAAGTACAGCTTGCGCAACAGGCCGATCGGGTGGTCGGCGACCGAAGTGGCGGCACCGGTCTGGACATTCGACGACGGGCACATCTCCAGTGGCACCCGATTGTCGCGCACGTACGCCGCGAGCCGGCCAAGCACGGGAGCGCCGTCGACCACGGTGATGTCGTCGACGATGCGGACGCCGTGACCCAAGCGATCAGCGCCGCACCACTGCAACGCCTCCCAGATCGACGGCAACCCAAAACCCTCACCAGCGTGAATCGTGAAGTGCCCGTTCTCGCGCTGCATGTACTGAAACGCGTCGAGGTGGCGGGTCGGCGGATAGCCGGCTTCCGCACCCGCGATGTCGAACCCGACCACGCCCGCATCGCGATACCGAATCGCGAGCTCGGCGATCTCAAACGAGCGGGCCGCGTGCCGCAGCGCGGTGAGCAGCACCCCCACCCGAATACCGCGCCCCGCACTGCCCAGGCGACATCCCTCAAGCACAGCTTCGACGATCTCGTCGAGGCTCAACCCTTCGTCGACATGAAGCTCTGGTGCGAAGCGAACCTCGGCATACACCACATTGTCGGCGGCAAGGTCTTCTGCACACTCCGCAGCCACCCGCACAAGAGCCTCGCGAGTCTGCATCACCGCGACGGTATGCGCGAACGTTTCCAGGTATCGCTCAAGTGACCCTGACGACGCGGACTCGACAAACCAAGCGGCGAGCTCACCGGCATCGTGGGTAGGGAGGTTTCGGTAGCCGACGCGGCGTGCGAGGTCGATGACCGTTGCTGGGCGCAGCCCACCGTCGAGGTGGTCGTGAAGCAGCGCTTTTGGTGCACGTGCGATGCGTTCACGAGTCGCCGGAACCACGAGCCCTGGCATCACGCACCCACCCTCTCGATGACGAGCTGCGGCTTCGACCACGGCATGTCGACAGCCGCGATGTCGACCGCGCCGGCGAGCGCCTCCAGTGCGCGCGCGAATCGGGTGTCCTCGTCGGCATGCAACGTAAACAACACCTGCCCGGCGGTGACGACGTCACCAGGCTTCGCGTGCATCTGCACACCTGCCCCGAAAGAGACCGGATCTTCCTTGCGCGCACGCCCCGCACCGAGCCGCCAAGCGGCGACTCCGACCGCGAGAGCATCAAGCCGAACGACACGGCCGGACGCCGAGGCAGTGACCTCCTCCTGAGAGCGAGCACGTGGCAATGCCGCAGCCGGATCACCGCCCTGAGCGCGGATCATCCGATTCCAGCAATCCAGCGCCGAACCATCCGCGATGGTGTCCGCCGGGTCCTTACCTGCAAGCCCGCAAGCAGCGAGCATCTCGCGCGCAAGCGTGAGGGTCAGCTCGACAACGTCAGCCGGGCCACCGCCAGCGAGCACCTCGAGGGACTCAGCCACTTCAAGGGCGTTTCCCGCCGTAAGCCCGAGAGGGGTGTCCATCGCCGTAAGTAGCGCGACGGTAGTGACGCCATGCGCAGACCCAAGACCCACCATCGTGCGAGCGAGTTCGCGGGCCCGATTGAGATCCTTCATGAACGCACCGACGCCGACCTTCACATCGAGCACCAGCGCCGACGTGCCTTCGGCGATCTTCTTGCTCATGATCGAGCTGGCGATGAGAGGGATCGATTCGACTGTCGCGGTGACGTCACGCAACGCGTAAAGCTTGCGATCGGCCGGCGCAAGACCGGCCCCCGCTGCGCAGACGACTGCGCCGACGTCACGCAACTGCGCGAGCATCTCCGCGTTGGAGATCGACGCCCGCCAACCAGGAATCGACTCGAGCTTGTCGAGCGTGCCACCGGTATGGCCGAGCCCCCGACCGCTCAACTGCGGCACCGCGGCACCGCACGCCGCCACGATCGGCGCCAGCGGCAAGGTGATCTTGTCGCCGACTCCACCCGTCGAATGCTTGTCTGTCGTAGGTCTTCCGATGCCAGGAAAGCTCATGCGCTCACCCGAGGCGATCATCGCCGCCGTCCAGCGATTGAGTTCTTGCTGTTTCATGCCGGTGAAGAAGATCGCCATCAGCAACGCCGACATCTGCTCCTCGGCAATATCACCGTCGGTATACGCGGCGATCACCCAGTCGATCTCACGATCACTAAGAGCGTTGCCGTCGCGCTTGGCTCGAATGATGTCGACGACGTCCACGATCAGCGATCCAACGAATCGTCGGCGAGATCGTCAGGCCCGAACGCGTGCGGCAGCAACTCGCTGAGCGTCAGCGGGCCTGACGCATGGTCGATGAGCATCGCTGCACCGCCGTGTTCCCATAGCAACTGACGACACCGCCCGCACGGCATCAACGGTGCACCCACCGAATCGACACAGGCGAGCGCGACCAGCTGGCCGCCGCCGGAGCTCTGCATAGCGGAAACGACACCGCACTCGGCGCACAGCGTCAGTCCGTACGACGCGTTCTCCACGTTGCAGCCGACCACGACGCGGCCGTTGTCGAGCAGCGCAGCGGCGCCCACGGCGAACCCCGAGTAGGGCGCGTACGCCAGCGTCATCACTGCCTGCGCTGCCGTGCGTAACGCCGGCCAATCGACGTCCGGCATGGCGTCTGACTGATTCATCGGCCCTCATACGGTTCGCCGTCGGCGGCGGGCGCGCGCACCCGGCCGACCAATCCCGCCACAGCGAAGATGGTGGCGAGATAGGGCAACATGCCAAGCAGGTCAGACGGGATCGCGACTGGCGTCCCGATGAACGAGAGCACCGTCTGCACAGATGTTGCGAAGCCGAACAGCAGGGCCGCGCCAACGGCGCCGCGCGGACTCCATCGGCCGAAGATGACAGCGGCCAGTGCGATGAATCCGCGGCCTCCGGTCATGTTCTTCACGAACGCTGAACCTTCGCCGACAGTCAGCACGGCGCCGGCGAGCCCGGCGAGCAGTCCGCCGATGAGCACGTTGATGTAACGCGTTCGCCGGACGTTGATGCCGACCGTGTCTGCTGCCTTCGGATGCTCGCCCACCGCGCGCGTGCGGAGGCCCCATCGGGTACGGAAGAGCACGACGTCGACCGCGACGATCAATACGTAGGTCAGGTACACGATGATGGTCTGGTCGAAGAGCAGTGGGCCGATAACGGGAATGTTGCCCAGCACCGGGATGTTGATCGCGTGCAACGTGCCGGGCGAATTGAACCCGTCAGCGTTCGGTGCCATCACCGCGTCGTAGAGAAACCCGGTAAGGCCGAGGGCGAGCAGGTTCAACACGACACCGAGCACGACCTGGTTCACCACGTATTTGATCGCGAAGACCGCGAGCAGCGCCGCGATCACCGCACCGGCGAGCATTCCGCCGATGACGCCGGCCGCGGCGTTGTGGGCAACTGTGGCGAACATTGATCCGGCGAAGGCACCGGCGAGCATCTGCCCTTCGATCGCCACATTGATGACACCCGACCGCTCGCACACGACTCCCGCCAACGCACCGAGGATCAACGGCACGGCAAGGAAGATGGTCTGACCGAACAACCCGCCCGAGCCGAAAAGATCGAGAGGCGTCGCTGTCGGACCGGTAACAGACCAGCACAGGAACGAGAACACCAATCCGACGATGGTGAGAGCGACGACCCACTTCATCGCCCGACGGGAGAAGCCGCGCTTGATGCGCCAGAACCCGGTGGCAGCGACGAGAATCCCGACGGTCAGGGCAAAAATCCGCGCGGGCACGACGAGGTTCGGCATGGTGAACTTGGCGCCGGGCGGCGAAAGACGGAAGCGGGCGTTGTGGCCAGCTTTCGATCCGACACCGAACGCGAGTGCGCACGCCACCCCTGCCACGATGAGCACCGAACCCGAAATCAGCCGGGCTCGCCGGCTTGTGGGGAGTTCGACAACGACTGGTGCGGCGATGTCGAGAGGTCCGGCGGTGTTGACGCTCACCCGTTCCACCCTTTCGCCAGCTGAGTTGCGCCACCATCTGACGAGCTGCGCAGCCGGAACACCGCACGCACGAATGCCGGTGCGGCGATGAACAGCACGACCAGTGCCTGCATGACGGTGACGAGATCAATGGAGGTACCCGTGCGGCTCTGCATCGTCGCGCTGCCCGCATGCAACGCACCGAAAAGCAACCCGGCCCAGACCGTCGGCCAGGGTCGGGCCCGGCCGAGCAAGGCGACGGTAATGCCGTCGAAACCGAGACCGGCGTCGACCGCATTCGTCAGCGCATAATTCGAGCCACCGCCGAGAATCTGCACGCATCCTGCGAGGCCGGCGAGGCCGCCCGCGATTAGCATCGCGATGATGTATCTGTTCCCGATGTCCATGCCCGCCGTTCGCGCGGCGGTGGGGCTTGCGCCGACGGCTCGCAAGGTGAAGCCGAGCCGGCTCCGCTTGAGCAGCCACGCGACGGCAAAGGTCGCGGCCAGCGCGATCATGAGCCCGAGGTTGACTCGGAGCGGTGCCGGGAACAACTTGCCGAGCCGGGCACTGCCATGCACGATCGGCGAAATGGCTTGGTTGCTCCCCGGCCGCTTAAAGGCATTCGTCTTCAAGGCATAACTCAGCAGCCCGAGAGCGATGTAGTTCAACATGATCGTGGTGATGACTTCGTGCGCGCCGGTGCGCGCTTTCAGCCAGCCGGCGAGACCACCCCACAAGGCGCCTGCGACGGCGCCCGCGAGCACCGCCACCACAACGTGAATCACCAACGGCAAGTGCCAGGTGAATCCGATGTACCCCGCCGCCATGGCGCCGAGCACCAACTGCCCCTGGCCGCCGATGTTGAAGAGGCCCGTACGAAACGCCAACCCGACCGAGAGCCCCACCAGGATCAGCGGCGTTGCATTAAACACGGTCTCTGACACCGGGTTGAAGTCGTGCCAAATACTGCCATGCCCAAAGGTGTGGGGGTCGAACACCGCACCCTCGAACAGCGCAACGTACGCGCTCGAAACCGCATGCCAGGCGGCCGCTATCGCCGCGCCAGGTGCGGTGAAGAGATGCTTGGCCGCCGCACGGGTCGGCACGTTCGTCACCGCAATCAGGAGCCCACCGGCGATGATCGCGGTGACGAATGACAATGCGATGACGACGAGTGGATGCACCTCGCGATGCGCCGACCGCGGCGGCGGTTCGCCCGCCGGCCCTTCGATGCGGTCAGTAACCGCGGTATCGGAGCTCACGTGTCCTCCACGCCAGATACCGGACCCGCGACGCCAGACACCGAACCCGCCATCAGCATGCCGATCTCGGCGGCAGAACTCCCGCCGGGCACCTCGCCGATGACCCGGCCGCGATACATGACCGCGATCCGATCGGCCAGCGCGAGAACTTCGTCGAGTTCCGTCGAGATGAGCACGACGGCCGTGCCCTCATCGCGTTCGCGCACGATGCGCTTGTGCACGAACTCCATCGAGCCCACGTCGAGACCGCGCGTCGGCTGCGCCACGATAAGCAACTTCAGCGGACGCGACAACTCCCTCGCGAGCACCACTTTTTGCTGGTTGCCGCCCGACAAGGTGCTGGCCGAAGCCTGCGGATTGAGGCAGCGCACGTCGAACTCGGCGACCCGCGCCAAGCCGTTGGCGCCGATCGCCGCGAGGTCGAGGCCGAAGCGGCTCGCGTACGCCCGGCTCTCGTACAGGTCAAGTACGAGGTTCTCTTCGACGGAGAAACTCCCGACCAAGCCGTCGTGCGAGCGATCCTCCGGCACATACCCGATGCCGAGATCGAGTCGCTCACGAACCGTTGCCGTCGTGACGTCTTCACCGAGAACCCGCACCAGCCCGGCAGTCGGCGTCTCGAGCCCGACGAGGCACTCGGTCACCTCAGTCTGGCCATTCCCCTGCACGCCGGCGATCGCGTAGATCTCGCCTGCGCGCACCGCGAACGACACGCCGTCGACCTGCACGACGCCTGACGCGTCAACCACGCGCAGGTCTTCGACGTCAAGCACGACATCGCCAGGTGTTGCCGGTGCCTTCTCGACGGTGAGCCGCACCGGCCGGCCGACCATGAGCGACGCAAGTGCTTGCTCGCTGCTCGACGGTGCGGGCTGCCCGACCACGCAACCACGCCTGATGACCGTGATGGTGTCGGCGATGGCCTTCACCTCTTTGAGCTTGTGGCTGATGAACACGATCGAGGTGCCTGCGTCGCGCAATCTGCGCATGACGGCGATGAGGTCGTCGATCTCGGACGGCGTGAGCACAGCAGTCGGCTCGTCGAGAACGAGCACCTTGGCTTCGCGGATCAAGGCCTTCAGGATCTCGGCCCGCTGCTGCACCCCAACAGGCAGGTCAGCCACAAGGGCGTCAGGTGGCACTGCAAGACCGAACTGCGCCGAGACCTCAGCCGCTCTCCGCCGAGCGGTGCGGCGATCCAGCCACCCGATGCCACGAAAGCCCTGGGTGTCTTCATGGCCGAGCATGATGTTCTCGGCGACCGAGAACACTGGGATCAGCATGAAGTGCTGATGCACCATGCCGATGCCCGCCGCCATGGCATCGCCGGGCCCGTTGAACGTGGTCGCGACACCGTCGATCAAGATCTGACCCTCGTCAGGAGCGTAGAGCCCGTACAGCACGTTCATCAGCGTGCTTTTGCCAGCGCCGTTTTCCCCCAGCAAGCCATGGATCTCACCCGGCTCAACGGTGAGGTCGATGGCATCGTTGGCGACCAGCGAACCGAACCGCTTTGTGATACCCCGCAGCTCAAGTTTCACCGCGACCCCAGCTCGGCCGGTGACAAGGACGCCCTCCAGGCGACGGCGGTCAGCATTACCGCAGTCAACACCACGGCACATGACGCAGGGAATGGGCAGCAGTAGGTCGAGAAGAACAGAGGTCGAGTAGAACAGAGGTGGGAAGGACCGTGACCGGCCCTTCCCACCTCGTACGCTGAACTACAGCGGTGCTTCTACTTCGGAACTGACGGTGAGGTGATCGCGATCTTGCCACTGATGATGTCGGCCTTGATCTGGTCGAGCTCGGTCTGAACGCTCGCCGGAACCTTGGAGGCGAACTCGTGGAACGGTGCAAGGCCGGTGCCACCATTCGACAAGGTGCCGATGTAGCTCCCGCCACCGAGCTGCTTGCCTGCCGCGAAGTCGTTCGCGTAGGTGGTTACGGCACTGGCCAGACCCTTGACCACGCTGGTCAAGAACACCTTGCAGTCTTTCGCGTCACTGACGCAGCCGTCGGTGTCGACCCAGATGACGCTGACCTTGCCACCGGTCGCCTCTGCCGCGGTTGCTGAGCCAAGCCCGGTGCCACCCGCCACCGGGAAGATGACGTCGGCGCCCTGGGAGATGAACGCCCTGGTGATCGACTGGCCACCGGCGGTGTCACCAAATCCATTGTTCGGATTCGGCGAAAATGTGCCGCCCTTTTGATTCGCCTCGTTCCAGCCGAGTACCTTGACGTTCTTGCCCTTGACCTTGTTGAAGTACTGCACGCCTTCCCAGAAACCGTCCATGTAGATGGTCACCGGCGGGATGTTCAAGCCGCCGTACGTCGCGACTACGCCAGTCTTCGACACGGACGCCGCGAGGTAGCCGCCGAGGAAGCCACCCTGTGCCGTGTTGAACTGCATGCCGTAGACGTTGGGGCCAGTCGATGAGTCGTCGATCTCGGCGAACTGCTGCTTGGGGTTCGCCGCAGCCGCCGCCTTCACGGCGTCATTCATCAGGCCACCGACGGCGATGATCGTCGAGCAGCCCTTGGCCACTTCGGCGTTCAGGTTGGGCGTGTAGTCGTTGCCGGTGTTCGACGCCACGTAGGAGATCGTGATCTTGGGGTTCGCCTTGTTCGCGTCCTGCAAGCCCTGCCATGACGACTGGTTGAACGAGCGGTCGTCGACGCCGCCGGTGTCGAGCACCATGCAGGCATTGATCGCCGCCGCTGCCGCCGGGCTCGACGCAGGCGCACTCGCAACCGGGCTGGCTGCCGCGCTTGTCGCCGGTGCCGCGCTCGACGGCGCGGGGGCACTGGCGGCCGGCGCGCTGCTTGGAGCAGCACTCGACGGAGCAGCACTCGGGGTCTTGGACTTGCTCGAACATGCCGTGAGCATGATCGCCACGGTTCCCGTGGCAGCAATGACCTGGTAGGTCTTTTTCACAACGCCTCCGCTATCGCATCGCCGGTAAAATGTTGCGTGGACTATAGGCGTCTGCGGCCAGTCGGCGCGCGGGCGGGTAACTGTCGCGCACGCTGCGTAACGCACGCTGAGCGTAGGCCAGCCGGTTCGGCATCATCGCGCACCAATAATGTTACGGCGCCGTGATCTGCGCGACTTACGACGATCGCCTCGGGGGTGCTCCAGCGCGGTCGACTGATTCCGTCGTGTGCGCAGACTTCGGGTCTGACGTGGGGTGTGACGTTGGGTCTGACGTCGGGTCTGGCGTCATGCCCTGCTGAGGCACCGACTCAGTCGACGCCGGCAAAACGATCGCCTGATTCTGCCGGCTCCATTTCGACGTGAGTGCGGCAACTCGACGAAATCGTTCGCCCTCATCGTCGCGATTCCGGGCGCGGGTGATGATCACCAGGCCCAAGCCGATGACGACGACGACGAGTGCCGCGATCGCCACGATGAAGGGAGTCACGGCCTCAGTCCTACCGGCCCGGGCGTCGCCGTGCCAAATTTGGCCACCCTCGCGGGGCGGCCGCCACCGGGTCGGCACGGATCAGCACGGCCGGACGATGAGGGGTCAGCTCGGCTCGTAGCGCCCCCAGATCCCGCGAAGGGTCGTGCACACCTCACCCACGGTCACGTGCGCGGCCAGGGCAGTCTTGATCGGCGGCACGACGTTGCCCTGCCCCGACGCCGCAGCCGCAACGGCGGCCAGCGCCCGCTCCCCTGCGGCCCCGTCACGGCGGGCTCGTACTGCCGCGAGCCGGGCCACTTGCTCCGACTCCAACGCTGGATCGGGGCGCAGGGGCGAGTAGTCCTCCGGCTCGTCGGAGATGAAGGCGTTGAGACCGACGATGACGCGGTCACCGCTTTCGATGCCTTGCGCGACGTCGTACGCCGCCTTTTCGATTTCGTCGCGCTGGAAGCCGCGTTCAATGGCAGCCACCGCACCACCCATATCTTCGATGCGCTGCATCAGATCGCGCACCGCCCGCTCCACGTCGTCCGTCAGTGCCTCGATGGCGTAAGCGCCCGCGAACGGATCAGCGGTTTTGGCCAGATCGGTCTCGTGCGCGATCACCTGCTGGGTGCGCAACGCCAACCTGGCCGCCTTCTCACTAGGTAAGGCGATCGCCTCGTCGTAGGCATTGGTGTGCAGGGACTGGGTACCACCGAGCACCGCGCCAAGAGCCTGCAAGGTCACCCGCACCATGTTGAGTTCGGGTTGCTGCGCGGTGAGTTGCACGCCAGCGGTCTGGGTATGGAAGCGCAACATCAGCGAACGTGGATCACGCGCACCGAACTCGTCGCGCATGATGTGGGCCCAGACGCGGCGGGCGGCACGGAACTTGGCAATCTCCTCGAGCAGCGTCGTCCGCGCGACGAAGAAGAATGTCAAACGAGGCGCGAACTCATCGACGTCGAGACCGGCTGCGCGCGCAGCGCGCACATACTCGACAGCGTGCGCAAGGGTGAACGCGACCTCCTGAACCGGGGTCGCACCGGCCTCGGCCATGTGATACCCCGACACCGAAATGCTGTTCCACTGCGGGATTTCGGCGTGACAGTAGGAAAAGAGATCCGTCGCGAACCTTAGCGATTCGCGCGGTGGGAAGATGTACGTACCGCGCGCGACATACTCCTTCAACACGTCGTTTTGGACCGTGCCACGCAACGCGGCCGCTGGCACGCCCTTCTCCTCGGCTACCAACTGGTACATCAGCAACAACAAGGCGGCGGGCGCGTTGATCGTCATCGACGTCGAGACGTGATCAAGCGGGATACCGTCGAACAACGTGCGCATGTCGTCGATCGAATCGATGGCGACCCCCACCTTGCCGACCTCCCCCGCGGCCACCGGATCATCAGAGTCGTACCCCATCTGGGTGGGCAGGTCGAAGGCGACGGACAGTCCCGTCGTCCCGGCTGCGAGCAGTTGGCGATAACGGCGGTTCGATTCGGCCGCGGTGCCGAAACCCGCGTACTGCCGCATGGTCCAGAGCCGGCCGGTGTACATGGTCGGGTGCACGCCGCGGGTGTAGGGAAAAGCGCCCGGAGCCCCGAGGGAGGTCGCCGGATCGAAGCCGACAAGTGCCGAACTGTCGTAGACCGGCTCGATCGGCAGGCCCGACTCAGTTTGATTCGCCATCGCCCCAGTATGGAGCCCTGCGTGCTAGCCGAGGGTTCGGTTAGTCTGTCCCGGTCATGGGTTCATATCCCTCCCGGCACGCCTTCCCCCGGGTCGCGGCTGCGCTGACCTGCAGCGTCCTGGTCGCCCTGTTGTCCATGCCCGGCATTGCCAGGGCGGCCGATGTCATCGGTGGGCCGCAGCTCGGCGAGCCCGGAATCGTCGTGAGTGCCGGGGCTCCCGCCCTGCCGCCCATCAGCGCGACCTCGTTCGTCGTCGCAGACGGCGACACCGGCGAGGTGCTTGCCGCGCAAAACGCCCACCAGAAGTTGGCGCCGGCCAGCACCCTGAAGACGCTCACCGCGCTCACTGTTCTCCAGTTGCTGCCGCCGAACCTGCCGACGGTTGCGCACAGCGACGCGCCCAGCGTCGACGGCACGAAAGCCGGCATCGTGGCGGGCACGACGTACTCGGTCGACAACCTGTACACCGCGATGCTGATGATGTCGGCGAATGACGCGGCGGTCGCCCTGGCTGACGCCAACGGCGGCCTGGTCGGCACGCTCGCGCAGATGAACACCCTCGCTGCTCAGCTGCAGGCCGATGACACCGTTGCGCTGACTCCGGACGGACTCGACGCGAAGGGCCAAACGTCGTCCGCCTATGACTTGGCTCTGATCTTTCGGGCCGGGCTCGCCGTGCCGTCGTTCCTCCACTATCTGTCGCTGCGCACGGCGCAGTTCCCGGCGCCGAAGGGCCAGAGCTTCCAGATCCAAACGCACGACAGGTTGCTCACGGACTATTCGGGGATGATCGGCGGCAAGAACGGCTACACCGTCGCGGCGCTTGCCAGCTACGTCGGCGCCGCGACCCGTGGTGGGCACACAATCATCGTCGCGGTGATGCGCGACCAGGCGAACTTCTGGCCCGAGGTGAAGACGTTGCTCGACTGGGGATTCGCAGCCGACGGGAAGGCCGCGCCGGTCGGCCAGTTGGTCGACCCGGTCGAGGCGACCCCCCAACCGCTGCCCTCGGCGACAGAGGCTGCGCTTCCGCAGCCAGCCGTGCTCGCAGTACCCCCGGCCCCGGTCGCCAAGGCCGCGCCCGTGGCTGCGCAGTCCTCGGACGCGGGCGTCGGGATCTCCGCGATCCTGATCTGGTCAGCAATTGGCGTAGGCGCGCTGTTCTTCTTTGCGGCCGTGTCGCAGTTCGCCAACCACCGTCGACGCGAACGCACCGACGAGCGCTACCTGACCGGCTTGTCCCGCCTGGCGTCGGTGTCCGACAAGGTCAGCGAACTCACCTGACCGGTCAGCCGGGGGCGCTGGTCAAGCCGAAGGCGAAGTCGCGCTCGGTGCGCCACACCCCGTCGTCGCCGCGTTCGAAGAGGCCGAAGTGCGCCACCGGGAACCGCGCCTCGTAGTCGGCCAGGTCGTGAAACGCGCGGTCGAGAACATCTGGCAGGACGTCGTGCGCCACCGTCACATGCGGGTGGTAGTGGAACTTCAGTTCGTGCCTGAGTGGCCCGCTGCGAACCGCCCTTTCCAGCCGCTCGCAGTCGCTGATCCCCGCCGCCAGCGCCACGAACACGACGGGTGAGACCGGCCGGAAACTGCCGGTACCGCGCAGGTGAATGTCGAACCTCCACTGATGCGCGGCCACCACATCAAGGTGGTCGACCACGGCCGCCAACTCGTCGGCGTCGAGGTCGGTCGGGGTAATCAGGGTGACGTGCGGCGGGATCGCCCAGGCGAGCGGATCGCCCAATCCCTCGCGCCACTTCGTCAGTTCGGCACCGTATGGTTCGGGCACAGCAATGGCCACCCCGATGGTGCGCGTGCGGCCACTCAAAAGCTCAGGGCCTCCCCGGCAATAGACCGACGCGGTCGCGGACCAACTCCATCGTGGCAACGGCCACGCCGCGCGCCCGCTCGGCGCCGGCCGCTAGCACCGCGTCGAGGGCCGCGGCGTCGTCGAGATAGCGCCGTACCTTCTCCCGCACCGGCGTCACGAACTCGAGGACGACGCCTGCCAAGTCTCCCTTGAAGTCACCGTAGCCCCTGCCGGAATACGCCGTCTCAAGATCGTCAATAGAGCGTCCCGTCAGCGCGCTGAAGATCGTCAGAAGGTTACTGATGCCGGGTTTCGCCGCCTCGTCGTAGCGCACCACACCGTCGCTGTCGGTCACCGCCGACTTGATCTTTTTGGTCAGCACTTTCGGATCGTCGAGCAGATTGAGCGTGCCCGCCTCAGGCAGCGACTTGCTCATCTTGGCCGTAGGCGCCTGAAGGTCGGCGATCTTCGCCGTCTCCTTGACGATGTGCGGCTCAGGGATAACGAACGTCAGCCCGAACCTCGCATTGAACCGGCCGGCCAGATCGCGGGTGAGTTCGAGGTGCTGGCGCTGGTCCTCGCCGACCGGAACGCGGTCAGCCTGGTAGATCGTGATGTCGGCGGCTTGCAGGATCGGATAGGTGAACAAGCCGACACCGACGTTCTGGGCCCTCGCGGACTTGTCTTTGAACTGGGTCATCCGGCTGGCCTCCCCGAAACCGGTCAGACAAGAAAAGATCCATGCCAGTTCGGTGTGCTCGGGCACATGGCTTTGCATGAACAGCGTGCAGCGCTGCGGGTCGAGACCGATCGCGAGCAGCTGGGCCGCCGCAAGTCGGCTACGGGCGCGCAGCACCTGCGGATTCCAATCGACGGTCATGGCATGCAGGTCGACGACGCAGTAGAAGGCTTCGAAGTCATCCTGAAGCGCCACCCAATGCTGCAACGCGCCGAGATAGTTGCCGAGGTGGAAGGAATCCGACGTCGGCTGAATGCCTGACAGCACGCGCGGACGACGAGGGGTGGACGAGGAATCTGCTGGGGAGCCGGTCACCGCGTCATCCTCCCAAATGGCCGGGCTCCTCGGGTTCGTTTACCGCAGGCGGCGCGCTGACGCGCACCCGCGCGACCCGGCGGCCGTCGAGCTCGGAGACGGCCAGCCGGTGGCCGTCGACTTCGACGGCCTCGCCGAGCTGCGGCAGGTGGCCGAGTTCGGCCATCAGGAAGCCGGCGACGGTCTCATACGGGCCCTCGGGCAAGGTGACGCCGGCCTGCTCGGCGAAGTCGTCGGTGTTCAGCAGCCCGTCGACGACCACGTCCCCGCCCCGCAGCCGATGCGGGCCGCCGCCGTCGAGGTCGTATTCGTCGCGGATGTCGCCGACGACTTCTTCGACGAGATCTTCAAGAGTCACGATGCCGGCGGTGCCGCCGTATTCGTCGACAACGATGGCGAGATGCTGACGTTCACGTCGCATCTCCGACAAAGCCGCGAGCACGTTCTTGCCGTCGGGCAACATCTTTACCGGCCGGGCGAGATCGCCAACCCGCACCGTGCGTGGGTCGACCTCAGCGCGCGTGATGACCAGGTCGCGGATGTGCACGAACCCAACGACGTCGTCAGCGGATCCGCGCATCACGGGGTAGCGCGAATGCGGGCCTGACGCGACGAGGCGCAATGCCTGCGTCACCGTGATCGTGGCATCGAGAAACTCGACCTCGGTGCGTGGCACGAGCACTTCGCGCAATCGCCGATCGCCGGCGGTGAACACTTCGTCGATCAGCCGGCGCTCGTCGCCACCGAGCGACTGGTGCGTCGCGACAAGACCGCGCAGTTCCTCTTCACTGATGGATTCGCGGGTCGCGTCGGGATCTCCGCCGAGCAACCGCACGACCACGTTGGTCGACAGTGACAGCCACCAGATGACCGGGCGCATCAGACTGGCGAACCGGTCGAGCGTCGGTGCGGCGAGCTGAGCGGCCTTCTCCGCGCGTTGCAACGCAAGCCGCTTGGGTACGAGTTCGCCGAGCACCAGCGTCACAAACGAAATCGACAGGGTGACCAACAGGAATCCGACGATGCCGGCCGGTTGGCGATGCATCCCTTCGTCGCGCAGACCGCTGGCGGCCGATGCCGACAATGTCACGGCACCGTAGGCCGACGACAGCAACGAGGTGAGCGTCACTCCGATCTGTACGCCGGCGAGAAACCGGTTCGGGTCGGACGTCAGTCGTGCGACCGCCGCCCCGCGGCGTCCCTTCGTCGCGAGGCCGCGCACCTGGCTGTCGCGCAGGGAAATGAGCGCGATCTCGGTGGCGACGAAGACTGCCTCGATGAGGATGAGCGCCAGCACCACGGCGACGTCGAGCGCAACCTTCATTGCCCGACTCGCTTAGCTAGCTGGCCGTCCATGATGATCAGGCTAGCGGGCTGGCAGCCGCCGCACGGTGTAGCGGTAGCCCTTCCACACAGGTTCACCGACGCCGTCCGCACGCACGTCGACGACCTCGCCACCCGCCGCCTCGATCAGCGCGGTCACCTGCTGACGCGGAACACCGTTCATCGTCATCGCCGCCGCCCAGCCGAATCGGAGCGCGCGGACCCATCCCCGAACGGCACCAGGGACGAGGCGGCGCACCCTGTTGCGCATTGTCGGCGCCAGATGCGAGAGCTCCTGGAAGACGAGGATTCCGTCTGGTCGCAGCACCCGAACCAACTCAGAAATGTATGTGGCCGCGGCCTTCGGCGGCAGGTGCTGAAGCACCATGTTGGAGTAGGCGAAGTCGAAGGCGGCGTCGCCGAATGGAAGTGTCGGTTCGGTGCTCACGACATAGGACACCCGGTCGGGAAAGGCATTGCGAGCCTGCGCGCCCTCGATCATCGACTGCGCGACGTCGATTCCGGTCACATCGTCGAAGTGGACGGCGAGTGCTTGGGTGAGCCGACCGAGGCCGCAACCGAAGTCGAGTGCCGCCTCCTTGGTTCCGAGCAGGTCGCCGAGCTCGGTGACGGTCGCGTCGATCTCAGCCTTCCCGGTGGCGAAGAATTGCTCGTCGTCCCATCCGCCTTGGCGCCCCGGCTCCGACAGGATCGCCCAGTGCGGATCGCGCCGGCCCAACGCGTCCCACGCCGCTGCGTGCTCACGGTTCATGGCCCGACACTAGCGAGCCGTGGCGGGATCGTGGAGTTCCCGGGTCGTTCTAGCAACCCGCAGCCTCCACGATCCGGACTCCGGGGTTAGCCGACCCGTGAACGCAGGTTTCCGTCAATAGCGGCAAGGAATTCCTCGGTCGTCAACCACGGCGACTGAGGCCCGATGAGGAGTGCGAGGTCCTTCGTCATCTTGCCGCTCTCGACGGTCTCGATGCAGACCGCCTCAAGTGCCTGCGCGAACGCCGTCACGTCGGGAGTGCCGTCGAGCTTACCGCGATGTTGCAAGCCCTGAGTCCACGCGAAGATCGACGCGATCGGGTTCGTTGAGGTGGGCTTTCCCTGCTGGTGCTGGCGGAAATGCCGGGTGACCGTGCCGTGAGCGGCCTCGGCCTCAACGGTGCGCCCGTCGGGCGTCATCAGCACTGACGTCATCAGGCCGAGCGATCCGAACCCCTGGGCAACCGTGTCGGACTGCACGTCGCCGTCATAGTTCTTGCAGGCCCACAGATAGCCGCCCTCCCACTTCATGGCCGCGGCCACCATGTCGTCGATAAGGCGGTGCTCATAGGTGATGCCGGCCGCCTTGAAGTCCGCCTCGAACTCGTCGGCGAACACCTCAGCGAACAGATCTTTGAAGCGGCCGTCGTAGGCTTTCAGGATCGTGTTCTTGGTCGACAGGTACACCGGGTAGTTGCGGTTCAACCCGTAACGCAACGACGCCCGCGCGAAGTCGCGGATCGAATCGTCGTAGTTGTACATGCCCATCGCGACTCCCCCACCGGGGAATTCCGCGACCTCGAACTGCATCGGCTCGCTCGCGTCGTCCGGGGTGTAGGTCATCGTCACGGTGCCCGGACCTGGCACGACGAAGTCGGTGGCCTTGTACTGGTCGGCGTGCGCGTGGCGGCCGATGACGATCGGCTTGGTCCAGCCAGGAACAAGACGCGGGATGTTGCTGATGATGATCGGCTCGCGGAAGATGACGCCGCCGAGGATGTTGCGCACGGTGCCGTTCGGCGACTTCCACATCTTCTTCAGCCCGAACTCTTCGACACGTGCTTCGTCGGGGGTGATGGTTGCGCATTTCACGCCAACGCCGTGCTTCTTGATGGCGTTCGCCGAGTCGATGGTTACCTGATCGTTGGTCGCGTCGCGGTTTTCGATGCCGAGGTCGTAGTACTCGAGCTCGATGTCGAGATATGGAAGGACCAGCTGCTCCTTGATGAAGTGCCAGATGATGCGCGTCATCTCGTCGCCGTCGAGCTCGACGACAGGGTTCGTCACCTTGATCTTCACTATCAGGACTCCTGTATCCAAAGCAATCGCGGGTTACTACAGGTCGGCGACGTCGGCCTGCTTGGCCCGCACGGCCTCGGCCGCCTCATGCAAGGCAGCCAGTTCGGTCTCGGTCAGCTTCGTCTCGACGACCTTGCGAACGCCGGTCGCACCGAGCACGGCCTCGACTCCGAGGTAGACGCCACTGATGCCGTATTCGCCGTCGACCCACGCACACACTGGCATCACGGCACCGGAATCTTCAGCGACCGCGCGAGCCATGCGGGCCGCTGCAGCCGATGGCGCGAAGTACGCCGACCCAGTCTTCAGCAGGGCGACGATCTCGGCGCCGCCGTTGCGCGTGCGCGTCACGAGTGCGTCGATCGCTTCCGCGGACAGCAGCTCGGTGAGGGGTCGTTGCTGACCATCAACGGTAACCGTGCACTGTGAGGGCACCGGCACCATGGTGTCGCCGTGCGAGCCGAGGGTCAGCGTGCGAACGGCACCGACGGGAACTCGGAGTTCAGTGGCAACGAAGTTGCTGAACCGGGCGGTATCGAGCATGCCGGCCTGACCGAGCACCCTGTTCTTGGGAAAGCCGGTCGCGAGCTGGGCGAGCGCCGTCATCTCGTCGAGCGGATTCGACACCACGATGACAACGACATCAGGTGCATGCTTGGCGACGTTTTCGGCAACCCCGCGCACGATCTTGGCGTTGGTCTCGATGAGATCCATGCGACTCATGCCGGGCTTGCGGGGTAGGCCTGCCGTGATGACCACGACATCCGAGCCGGCGATGGCGTCGTACCCCTCGCCGTCCGCTGTCGTGGTTTGACCGATCACGACTGTCTCGAAGCCTTCGATCGGTCGCGACTGATTCATGTCGAGGGCGATGCCCTCGGGCTTGCCCTCGACGATGTCGGTCAACACGACCGACTCGAAGATGTCGTATTCGGCCAGTCGCAACGCGGTCGTCGAGCCGTAGAAACCGGCTCCGATCACACTGACCTTGCCTTTACGTGCACCGCTCATGTGGATCAAGCTCCCGGCATTCGAGGAGAACAGGTGCCACCGGATTGCGAGCTCGACAGGCATCGCCCAGCGGCGGTAGTACGCCCGTCATGCTATGCGATGAAGCTGCGCTCCTCGAAATCGTGATCGGGGACATAGCCGATCGCTTGATAGATGGCGTTCGAGGTGGCGGATGACGACGTGGGGGCTGGATGCATGCCACTCAGGACGTTGACGACGCGCACGCCGATCACGGTTGTGCTGAAGGGGTCAGCGTCGGCCCGCGGCAACTGCGATTGGGCTGAACTCAGGTGCGGGTGACCAGAGCGAGCACCATCAAGGCGCTGCCCATCGCCACCATCGTCACCACATCGGTGAACCGGGCACGCACGACGAGTAGACCGGCCTGGCGCGTCGGGAGGACCGCACGGAACAACGCTCCGACCAGCAACGAGCCGGCGATCACGACGTTGCCCCAGCGGAAGTGGTGCAGCGCCACGATGACGAGTCCGAGGCAGACGCCACCGATCACCGCCGCCAATGGCAGTTCAGCAAACAGCCGGCGCCGTTGATTCGCCTCAACCGGGACGACGACTGCATCGGCGTGATCGGAGACAAGAGGCTCGTCGGTGCGAATGACCGCGAGACCAGGCGTGGCCGTGACCTCGACCGACTCCGGTGTCATCGGTCCTCCTCGGCGGCCTCGACGACGTTGGTCAACAGCATGGCCCGGGTCATCGGCCCAACGCCACCCGGCATCGGCGCGAGCCAGCCGGCCACCTCGCGAACCGCGTCGTCGACGTCACCGGTGAAGCGAATCTTACCGTCGTCACCGACCACCCGGGTGCTGCCGACGTCGAGAACAGCGGCCCCTGGCCGCACCATGTCCGCGGAGATCAGCCCGGGCACACCGGCTGCGGCGATCACGATGTCGGCTCGGCGCACATGGGCGCCGAGATCCTTCGTGCCGGTGTGGCACAACGTCACGGTCGCGTTCTCGGTGCGGCGGGTCAGCAGCAACCCGATCGGCCGCCCGACCGTCACCCCGCGACCGACAACCACAACCTCAGCGCCATTGATCGGCACGTCGTAGCGCCGCAACAACTCCACGCAGCCCCGCGGGGTGCACGGCTGCGGCCCCGGCTGCATCAGCACCAGCCGACCGAGGCTGTTCGGGTGCAGCCCGTCGGCGTCCTTGCCCGGATCCATCAGCTCGAGCACAGCGAACTCGTCGAGCCCCTTGGGCAACGGCAACTGCACGATGTAACCCGTGCAGGTCGGGTCGGCGTTCAGGTCGCGGACAACAGCCTCAACATCAGCCTGGGACGCCGAGGCAGGCAGGTTGCGTTCAATGCTGGCGATCCCGACCTCGGCGCAATCGCGGTGCTTGCCGGCCACGTAGGAGTGGCTCGATGGGTCGTCGCCGACCAGCACCGTGCCGAGCCCCGGGACGATGCCTCGGTCACGCAACGTCGCAACACGCACGGCCAGGTCGGCCTTGATTGCCGCGGCCGTCGCCTTGCCATCAAGGATGATCGCCGTCATGAGCCCAGTCTCCCACGCTCGGGCCGAGCGGCTGGAATGACAACCACAAGGGCGAGCTACGCATCTATTGATCACGAACGTCGGCCGAACCGGGAATCGATGAAAAGTCACTGGACACTGCGCTTCATATGCCTCGGCGCCACGGCACTCGCCGTCGTGGTGATCGCCGGATGCGGGACGTCGAGCCGCCCGGCGGCGACTCCGGCGACGCCTTCCGCGGCGCCGTCCAGCTCGCAGTCCAGCCCCGCGGTGCCGTCGAGTGCGGCGGCCGTGCCACCGGTGTCGGCCGTCGCCTCTACCGCCCCGACCGCGACGGACGTCGTTGCGTACAGCCCGTACGTGAACGACCTGCCGCGGCCCGGTCTCGCCATCTCCGCCCCGGTCTCGGTACCCTCCTGCGCCGTCGCGCTACATGACCTCGAACCGCTCCGATGCATCGCTCCAGCGGGCGCGATCTACGATCCGTGCTTCCCCGATTCAGCAGGCACCAGTTGCCTGTACGTCGCGTCGCCCACGGCAGCAACAGCGACCAAGGTCTCGCTCGGGCCGCCGGTGTCGCCCCAACCCGTGTCCAGCCCACCGGTCACCAAAAACTGGCCGGGATATCACCCGGCTATCCCGTGGGCGATCGAACTCAGCGACGGCACCGTGTGTGTGTTCTCATCGGGCGCGGAGGAAACCGTTGGCGGATTGCGGCCCGAAGACAGCTGCGCGGACGGGCGTTTCCTCTTCGGCGACCCGACCGAGTCTGCAGCGAAGTGGACCGTGCAGGTCGGCGCGTCGCAAAGCGGCCCGCTCACCGGTGCGATGACCATCGAGCGAGTGTGGATCTTCGCCGCGACATAACCTCGGTACCGACCCTCAGTGGAAGAAGTGGCGGGTTCCGGTGAAGTAGAGCGTGATGCCGGCGGCCTGCGCGGCTTCGATGACCTCGTCGTCGTGGATCGACCCACCGGGTTCGACCACCGCCCGCACTCCCGCGTCGATCAGCAACTGCAACCCGTCGGCAAACGGGAAGAACGCGTCGGACGCCGCGACCGCGCCCACCGAACGATCTCCGGCTCGCCACACCGCCAACCGCGCGGCGTCGACCCGATTGACCTGACCCATGCCGACACCAACGGTCGCCCGATCGACGGCGAGCAGGATGGCGTTCGACTTCGCCGACCGCGACGCCCGCCACGCAAAATCTAGATCAGCGAGGGTCGCCAGGTCGGCCGCGGCACCAGCCTGAAGCGTCCAGTTCGCCGAATCATCGCCGTCCGATTCGATGTCGTCAACGGTCTGCACCAGGAGACCGCCACTAATGCCACGTGTCTCAACCGTGCGGCCCGGATGCGCGCCCGCGCACTCGAGCAGCCTCAGGTTCTTCTTCTGGGTCAGCAGGTCGAGCGCGGCAGGTTCGAATCCTGGCGCGCACACGACCTCGGTGAATACCTCGGAAATCTGTTCAGCCAGTGCGAGCGTCACTGGCCGGTTCGTCGCGATCACGCCGCCATACGCCGACACCGGATCGCACGCGTGCGCCTTGCGATGCGCCTCGGCGATGTCAACCCCGAGAGCGATGCCGCACGGGTTCGCGTGCTTGATGATCGCCACGCACGGCTCGGTGAAGTCATACGCAGCGCGCCGGGCCGCATCGGTGTCGACGTAGTTGTTGTACGACATCGCCTTGCCGTGCAGCACCCGTGCCTGCGCAAGCCCGAGCGGACCATGTTCCGCCCGATACAAGGCAGCCCGCTGATGCGGGTTCTCGCCGTAGCGCAACACCTCGGCGCGGTGCCAGCTGGCCCCGAGCCACTCGGGGAACCCGCTGCCGTCATCGGTCGGTGAATAGACATTGCCGAGCCAGGACGCCACCGCAATGTCGTACGACGCGGTGTGCACGAAAGCGTCGACCGCCAACGCCTTGCGCTGATCGAGCGTAAAGCCACCAAGATTTACCGCGTCGAGAATGTCGCCGTACCGCGCTGGCGACACCACGACGGCAACCGACGGGTGATTCTTCGCCGCCCCACGCACCATCGACGGGCCGCCGATGTCGATCTGCTCGATCACCGCATCGGGCACCCCGCCGCGGGCCGCCGTCTCCCGAAATGGGTACAGGTTCGACACCAGCAGGTCGAACGGCTCGATCTCGAG
>Ga0209863_10000213_pt1 | contig 36311 bp, 30 predicted proteins | sample OrgsoiDNA2013046_FD_185796 | JGI IMG/M metagenome (GOLD analysis project Ga0209863, IMG submission 185796) | Permafrost soil microbial communities from the Arctic, to analyse light accelerated degradation of dissolved organic matter (DOM) -... | ecosystem: Environmental > Terrestrial > Soil >...
TATGGACAGTCCCGCGGCTGGTATCTTGCTGATCGCTGACCCGTTTCTAAAAGATCCCAATTTTAAAAGATCGGTCATTTTCCTTTGCGAACACCAAAGTGAGGGAAGTTTTGGTTTTTTGCTCAATAAAACCTACGAATACAGCTTAAAAGACCTGGTGAATAACGCGGATGACCTGGAAATCCCTGTTTATTTCGGCGGTCCGGTTCAAACGGATACCATTCATTTTCTTCATCAGTATCCCGAACTGATCGAGGGAGGGTACCAGGTGATTGACGGCATTTACTGGGGAGGGAACTTTGAAGAAGCGTTGGAACTCATCCGTAAGGGGAAAATAAAGACTTCGAAGATCCGCTTCTATATCGGCTACTCTGGCTGGGCGGGTGGTCAACTGGAAGACGAGTTGAAGGAAAAATCCTGGCTGCCGGCCAAAGCAAACCAAAAACTCATTTTTCACAAAAAAGCCGATGAAATCTGGAAAGATGCCATCCGCCACCTGGGTGGCAATTATCTGATGATGATCAATTTCCCTATCGATCCGCAATTAAACTAGAGAATTTTCCGGGTTATGGATTATGGTATATCGTGTATCGTGTATCGTAAAGGACCACCATCTACCATCTACCATAACCCATAATTCATAATCCATAATTAATTTATACCGCTTTGGCGCCTTCTACCAAAACCGTCACGCGGTTTTCCAACACTTCCACAAATCCGCTGCGGATCTCAAAAAAAGAAGTATGCGTCTTGTCGTTTAAAACCTTGATGCGGCCGCTTTTCAAAGCGCTTACCAGCGGCGCGTGTCTATCCAGCACCTCGAATGATCCGGATACGCCGGGAAGCTGGACGCCGTATACCTCATCGCTAAAAAGCTTTTTTTCCGGTGTAAGTATTTCTAAATTCATATAAGAACAAGTATGGAAGTATGAAAGTGTGAGAGTGTGGAAGTATTCTCATATTTTCACATCTTCTCACTTTCACATTTGTTTTTTAGCCCTGGGCCTGAGCCATTAATTTTTTACCCTTCTCCATAGCATCATCAATCGTGCCTACCAGGTTAAATGCAGCTTCGGGATAATCATCCACCTCTCCATCCATGATCATATTGAATCCGCGAATGGTCTCTTCGATCGGCACCAGCACGCCCTTCAGGCCGGTAAAGGCTTCCGCCACATGGAAGGGTTGTGAAAGGAAACGCTGCACTTTACGCGCACGGAAAACGATCAGTTTATCTTCATCGCTTAATTCATCCAACCCGAGAATGGCGATAATATCCTGTAATTCTTTATATCGTTGCAAAACGAGTTTAACCCGGTTAGCGCAATCATAATGAGCGTCTCCCACGATCTTCGGGGTCAGGATTCGGGAAGTTGAATCCAGGGGATTCACCGCCGGATAAATTCCGAGATCCGCAATTTTGCGATCCAGCACCGTCGTCGCATCCAGGTGAGCAAAAGTAGTAGCAGGCGCCGGATCGGTGAGGTCATCCGCAGGAACATACACTGCCTGCACAGACGTAATCGATCCGTTTTTTGTTGACGTAATCCTTTCCTGCATCAGTCCCATTTCCGTTGCCAGGGTCGGCTGATAACCTACAGCCGAAGGCATACGTCCGAGCAGGGCAGATACTTCGGAGCCCGCTTGTGTGAAACGAAAGATATTGTCCACGAAAAACAAAATGTCGCGTCCCTGTCCCTTTCCATCTCCATCGCGATAATATTCAGCGATAGTCAGTCCACTGAGGGCCACCCGGGCGCGGGCTCCGGGGGGTTCATTCATTTGTCCGAATACAAAAGTTGCTTTGGATTCAGACAGTTCTTTCAGGTCTACTTTGGACAGGTCCCATCCGCCATTTTCCATACTGTGCCTGAAGTTGTCGCCGTATTTCATAATCCCGGCTTCAATCATTTCACGCATCAGGTCATTTCCTTCGCGCGTACGTTCCCCCACACCGGCAAACACAGAAACACCCGCGTATGATTTGGCAATATTATTAATGAGCTCCTGGATCAATACGGTTTTACCAACACCGGCCCCGCCGAACAATCCGATTTTTCCCCCTTTCGCGTAAGGCTCAATGAGGTCAATGACTTTGATACCCGTAAATAAGATCTCGGTGCTTACACTGAGATTTTCAAAAGCTGGTGGTTTACTGTGAATGGGTCTCGCGTTTACTTTGGAAACAGGAGGTAACCCATCGATCGGATCCCCGGTAACATTGAATAACCGGCCCTTGATGGCATCCCCAACAGGCATAGAAATCGGAATGCCGGTATCGAGTACTTCGAGGCCGCGGATCAGTCCCTCGGTGCCATCCATGGCGATACAACGAACGCTATCCTCACCCAGATGCTGCTGTACTTCCAGAACGAGGGTTTCTCCCCCTGGTTTTTTCAATTCCAGGGCATTGTAAATCTCCGGAAGTTTGTCTCCAAACTGTACGTCTACAACGGCACCGATAATTTGTTTAATCTTGCCTGCATTTGGCATAAAGGTTATTTAAAAAAGTTACTTTAAAATCGGCTGCAAAGGTAAGTGTCCGGACCCGGAATTCCGAAATGAAAAACCAAGTATTTTTACCGCTGTCAATCCCATTTTCATGCAATTAGTACAGGTACAGGATAGTGCAGGCGCCCGTGAATTCATAAACGTGAACGTGGATATTCTGGGCGGACTGCCGGGTTATATACGACCGCTGGATAAGGACATTGAAGAGGTTTTCGACCCAAAAAAAAATAAAGCCTTTCGTCATGGCGAAGCCGCGCGATGGATCCTTAAGGACGATGAGGGCCGCCGGCTGGGCCGGATTGCCGCCTTCGTGAATAAACGATATAAAACCAAAGGAGATGAATTTCCCGTTGGGGGGATCGGGTTTTTTGATTGTACGAATAATCAGGATGCGGCGGACAGGCTTTTTGACGTAGCCAGGCACTGGTTGCTGCAGCGGGGCATGGGTGCCATGGACGGACCCATAAATTTCGGCGAACGGGACAGCTGGTGGGGCCTGGTTTCCGAAGGTTTTCATGAGCCCTTGTACCGGATGAATTTTAACGCTCCCTATTATCAGGCTTTGTTTGAAAATTATGGGTTTAAGGTTTTTTTTGAACAGATCTGTTTTGGCATGGATCCTAAAAAACCATTCAGCAAGAAACTTATGGACCGGCATGCCTTCATTGCATCAGACCCGGCTTACCGGGCGGCCCATATCAGTAAAAAAAACCTGGATCTCTATGCCGGCTATTTTACAGAAGTTTATAATAAAGCCTGGGCGGGTCATGGCGGCATGAAACAAATGAAATTGGATCAGGTGAAACAGCTGTTCAAACAAATGAAACCGTTTATGGAGGAACGTCTGATCTGGTTCACGTATCATAACGACATACCCATCGCGATGTTTGCCAATATTCCGGACCTGAACCAGTGGTTCAAGTACCTGAATGGAAAATTCGGTCTTTTGCAAAAACTGAAGTTTTTATGGCTGGTGAAAACGAAAAAAAATAAAAAATTTACCGGCCTCGTGTTTGGTGTCGTGCCTGAATATCAGGGAAAGGGCATCGATTCTTACCTGATCGCGGAAACCGGAAAGATGGTGCTTATTCTTCCATACACAGAATATGAAATGCAGTGGGTAGGAGATTTCAATCCTAAAATGATCAACCTGATCAGGAACATGGCGGATACCTACCCAAGCAGAAAGCTAAGAACGTATCGCTATATTTTCGACCGGACGATCGAATTTAAAAGACACCCCATCTTCTAAAACTTTATTATTATTGCAGCGAAAAGATTCCGGAGGTTTAGGTTTATGAACAAATTCATCGTTTCTGCCAGAAAATACAGACCACAACTTTTTTCAACCGTCGTTGGACAAACGCATATCACGACGACGCTAAAAAATGCCATTCGCAATAAACAACTTGCCCACGCTTTTTTATTTTGTGGCCCCCGGGGTGTAGGCAAAACAACCTGTGCACGCATCCTGGCAAAAGCCATTAATTGTGAGCATCCCGCATCTGACGGAGAAGCCTGTAACGTCTGTCATTCCTGCATTTCATTCCAAGAGGGCACTTCTCTCAATATTCACGAACTGGATGCCGCCAGTAATAATTCGGTGGACGATATCCGCTCACTGGTTGAACAGGTTCGTTTTGCACCGCAGCCCGGGAAATATAAAGTGTATATTATAGATGAAGTGCATATGCTCAGTTCCTCGGCTTTTAATGCCTTTCTGAAAACACTGGAAGAGCCCCCGCCTTATGCCATTTTCATCCTTGCCACTACAGAGAAACACAAGATTCTGCCTACGATCCTCAGCCGATGCCAGGTGTTTGATTTTAAAAGAATCACCAACCAGGATATCATGGATCACTTGCTGGAGATCTGCGAAAAAGAAAAAATACCCGCCGAAAAATCTTCTCTGGAACTTATTGCACAGAAAAGTGAAGGCTGCATGCGCGACGCACTCAGTATTATGGATAAGATGGTGAGTTTTTCAGATGGAAAACTCACTTATAAAGACACCCTTGATCACCTCAACATCCTGGATGCCGGATATTACTTTAAATTGCTGGCGGCCATCCGCGATCAACAATTATCCGATGCCCTGCTGATCTTTGATGAAATAAACCGCAAAGGATTTGAAGGTGATTTATTATTGAACGGATTTGCAGAATTCATCCGGAACCTGTTGATCTGCAAAGACGAAAAGGCAGCCCGGCTCCTCGACGTGGTGGAGGATTTCAAACAAAAATATATGGACGAGGCGCAGGCGGTTGATGCCTCTTACCTCATCAGTGCCTTAAATCTCCTGAGCGAATCAGAACTCCAATATAAAGCTGCCAGAAATAAAAGATTACACGTAGAACTGGCCCTGATCAAACTGGCCTATTTAAACCAGGCATTGCACCTGTCACAGGGTTTGGCTGACAAGAAAAAGGGAACCGAAACCGTGAAGCCGGTAGCTTACAGAATGATAGCTCCTCTTGAAATCAAAGAAAAAAAATCAGCATCAGACAAGTCGGAATCGGTAATAAAAAAAACAGAACCGGTTTCCAAATCGGAACAGGGCCCAAAATTGATCATTGAAGAGGCAAAAGCAAATGCGGCAACCAGCTTCGGGGCGCTTTCCAAAATCCGGCAGGAAGTTGTGAACCGTAAAACGGCCGCCGGATCCGGAGAATTAAAATCCCTGGAGCTTTCCCTGCTGATGGAAGTATGGAATCAGTTTACGGCAGATCTTAAAAAAAACAAAAATTCCGCTGCCCAGAGTTTTGAGGGCGCTGAACTCCGTATCCTGGATGAACAGCGGTTTGAAATCCTTACGAACAATAACCTGGAGCATCGTTTTGTTGAACAGGAAAAAAGAAAACTCTCCGATCTGCTCCAGGAACGGTTTCAGAACAAAAACATTTCATTTTCTGTTAATATCCGTGAACAGTCGCAGGACCATGTGCATTTGGAAAAAACATGGAGCAAAAGAGAACAGTTTCAGCAAATCGTTGACATGTATCCCCTTGTGAAGGAGTTAAAGGACAAATTAAAACTGGAACTCGACTATTGACACCAAATCCGGCGCAAATCATTTACCGTCAAATGCTAAAAATCCTCTAATTTGACCCCCCTGATTTTGCTTAGCCGTTGATTCGCAGGATCTTTACAAATTCTTATGCCAGGAAATTCTACGAACCAGGTATTTCAAACCAGCTCCTCTTCCCGTTGGTCGCGTTTTATTTGGAGCAGCCGGCTTATTGCACTTTTTGTTGTACTGGCAGTTGTTACCATTATTATTACACTAACCCGCGTATACACCCCCTCGCTTCCAAATTTTGGCGCTCAGGAAAAAGCTGCATTACTCGACAGTTCGAGCTGGCTCTTTAATAAAAGCAAGATCGGTAAACAATTTGGGGGGTTCCGGAAATACATCAATGAAAAAGTTGCGTACAAAGCGGGCGGATATCCCATTCCTAAACACTTCAAGAAAAGAAATGGCGTAATTGTACAGGCGGATTCAAGTTTTTACTCCTTTAAGAAATTTTCTGCCGGCGTACGCGCCGGTTTTTATGTGAACTGGTCATCAACCTCATTCACCTCGCTTGAACAAAATATTTCAAGACTGAATATGGTGTTGCCGGAATGGTTCTCCCTGGATTCCATTGCTGATACCCTCAAGGTAAATATAGACCAGAAGGCGCTGGAAATCATGAACAAATCGGGGGTTAAAGTGGTTCCCCTGCTGACCAATAATATCGGTGCTATTTTCCGTGGCGACGTGGTTCACCGGATTCTGAACACCCCGGGAAAAAAGGACCGTCTTATCAGTGATATTATTAAGTATCTGGAACTATATAAACTCGACGGAATCAATATCGACTTTGAAGAGCTTCAGGAAAAGAAGAATGAAGTGCTGGTGCAATTTCAGAAATCATTGTATGAAAAAATGCACGCAAAAGGATTACTGGTTTCGCAGGATGTACAACCTTTCAACCAGGATTATAATTTTAAAGAACTCTCTGAATATAACGATTATGTGATTCTCATGGCATATGATCAGTATTCAGATGGAACAGGTCCCGGGCCAATTTGTCACCAGAAATGGATTGAAGGTGCAGTGGATGACGCCATAAAAAAAATTCCTTCGGGTAAACTCATCCTTGCCGTAGCCGGATTTGGGTATGACTGGAAATTGGATGATAATGACAAAGTCGTTTCTGTTAAACCGATCACCTACCAGGACGCGCTGACCCTGGCCCTCAGTTATGATGGCAAAATTATTTTTGATAACGATTCCTATAACCTGCACTTCACCTATGATGGGGATGATGGCGCTCCGCATAAGGTGCAATTCACCGATGCGGCGACTACATTCAATTCCATGCGTTTTGCAGATGAATCCGGACTCGGCGGCGTAGCTCTTTGGCGGCTCGGAAGTGAAGATCCCCGCATGTGGGATTTTTATGACCACGACATGAGTAAAAACAGTCTGCGAAATTTTGATTTCCATTTGTTCTCCACGGTTAAAACCATGGTGTTGGATGAAACGCCCGCCTATTCGGGGGAAGGAGAAGTACTCGATGTGATCGGCGGTCCGACGAGCGGACAAATCACTCCGGAACTGGATACCGCCGAACTGTTGATTTCTGAAGAAGTATATGATCACCTTCCGTCCAAATGGGTGGCCAGGAAATACGGTACCAAGGATAAGAAGAAACTGGTGCTGACTTTTGACGACGGACCGGATCCTATTTATACACCCCAGATACTGGACATCCTCAGCAGGGAAAATGTGCCGGCTGCTTTTTTTCTGGTAGGTATCAATGCGGAGAATAATATTCCGATCGTAAAAAGAATTTACCGGGAAGGTCATGAGATCGGGAACCATACATTCACACATCCCAATATTGCCAAGGTAAGCCGGAAGCGCGCGGTCATTGAAATGGATGCCACGCGTTTGCTGATAGAAGCCATCACGGGTCATTCCACCGTTTTGTTCCGTGCCCCTTTTAATGCCGATTTTGAACCGGTCAAAGCAGAAGAATTGATCCCGGTGGCGATTGCGCGGGAGCATAATTACCTGGATATCGGAGAATCCATTGATCCGGAGGATTGGCTGCCCGGAACATCTGCAGATACCATCGTAGCCAGGGTCATCGCCCGGAAACAAATCATGACCGATCAGAATCTGAGTGGCAATATTATTCTTCTCCACGATGCCGGCGGTGATACCCGGGAAGCGACGGTTGAGGCGCTGCCCCGCATCATACATTATTTCAAGGAAAGAGGATATACTTTTACTACCATCGCTGATTTGCTGGGAAAGAAAAAAGAAGAATTGATGCCTCCTGTTCCCAAAGGGAGCGGATACTATCTTTTGCAGTTAAATTATTTCCTGGCCATGTCGGCCTACCTCGGCAGTCACGTGCTGACTTCAGTCTTCATTTTATTTATCATACTTTCTCTTTTCCGGATTCTTTTTATGGCGGTGTTCGCCAGCAAGCAGCATCGCTGGGAGAAAGCTTTTGGCTTAAAACCATTTTGGAAACCGGATGGTACGGGAGCACCCCTCGTCAGTATTATCGTTCCGGCATTTAATGAAGAAGTGAATGCCGTCAGTTCAATCGAAAATTTGCTGAGAACTGATTATCCGAGGTTCGAAATTATTTTTGTGGATGATGGCAGTAAGGATGGTACATATAAAAAAGTAAATCATGCTTTCCGGGGAAACCCGCGGGTGCGTGTTTTCAGCAAAATCAATGGGGGCAAGGCTTCTGCATTGAACTTTGGCATCCAGGAATCAGAAGCGGAATTCGTGATCTGTATCGATGCGGATACCAAACTGCTTTCTGATGCCGTGTCCAAGCTCATGATGCATTTCGGTGAAATCAAATATCATAACGGTAAAAAAGTGGGCGCCGTAGCCGGTAATGTAAAAGTGGGCAATACCGTCAACCTGCTCACCCGCTGGCAGTCCATTGAATATATCAGCAGCCAGAATTTCGACCGCAAAGCATTTGCCTATGTAAATGCCATCACCGTCGTTCCCGGAGCCATTGGCGCTTTCCGCAAAGCGGCCATTGAAGAAGCCGGTGGTTTTACAACCGATACCCTTGCCGAAGATTGTGATCTGACCATTCGCATGCTCCGCTGTAATTATATCATCGAAAATGAGAACAAAGCCATCGCGATGACCGAAGCACCTGAAACCGTTAAAATGTTTATCAAACAGCGGTTCCGGTGGAGTTTCGGTGTCATGCAGACTTTCTGGAAAAACAGGGATATGCTTTTCAGTACCCGTAACAAGGCGCTTGGCTGGATTGCCTTACCGAATATCCTGCTCTTTCAATATATTATTCCGTCGATCATTCCCCTCGCTGATGTGATCATGCTGATCGGGCTGAAATTCGGAAATGCGGCAAAAATCGGAAAATATTATCTGGTGTTTTTGCTGGTAGATCTTGGAGTAGCTATATTGGCATTTAGCTTTGAAAAAGAAAAATTGAGCAAGCTGATTTGGCTGATCCCCCAGCGGCTGGTCTGGCGCTGGTTACTATGGTACGTATTATTCAAATCGTTCCGGAGAGCCATTAAGGGAGAATTGCAGAACTGGGGAGTACTCAAACGCACGGGAAACGTAAAAGAAATTCCTGTGCTTCAAAGAGTATGATCCGCGCCGGCCGTCTCATTTCACGTTTTTGCCTTAATTTCGAAGTTCCAAAATTTTAAATTATCGAGTTTTATGGCTGAAGTTATTTTAATGCCGAGACTTAGCGATACAATGACGGAAGGTGTGATTGCTGCCTGGCATAAAAAAGTAGGTGACCCGGTAAAAAAAGGCGATCTGCTCGCCGAGGTGGAAACCGATAAGGCGACTATGGATCTGGAAAGTTATAAGGATGGCACTCTTTTATTTACCGGAACTGATAAAGGAGGAAAGATCCAGGTGAACGATTTATTGGCCATCATCGGGAAACCCGGAGAAGACATCAGCAGCCTGGTAAAAGGAGGATCTGTCAAACCGGCCGCTCAGGCGCCAAAGCCGGCTGAACAGAATAAATCGGCTGAGCAGCCTAAGCCTGCCGAACCGGCAAAGGCATCTGGTAACACAGCGGCCCTCGATCTGACTTCCATGCAGGAAGTGATCCTTATGCCAAGGCTCAGCGATACGATGACCGATGGCGTGATTGCAGCCTGGCATAAAAAAGTTGGGGACGCTGTAAAAAAAGGAGATATACTAGCCGATATTGAAACCGATAAGGCAACTATGGAACTCGAAAGTTATAAGGAAGGAAAATTATTATTCACCGGTGCCGAAAAAGGTCAGAAGATCGCAGTAAATGATTTACTGGCTATTATCGGGGAAGAAGGAAAAGTAAACGTGCAGCAGATCGTAGAAGCTGCAAAAAATAAAGGATCCCAAGCTGCGCCGGTTAGCACCGAACCCGTAGCTTCAAAAGCAGCACCGGAGCCGGCCGCATCAAAGGATCCGACAGCTTCCGCCGCTGATACGAATGCACTCAATGGCAGGATCAAGGCCTCTCCGCTGGCAAAGAAACTGGCTTCTGAAAAAGGAATCGATCTTTCCCAACTTCATGGAAGCGGGGACTATGGACGGATCATAAAAAAAGATGTTGCAGAATATTCACCTGTCGCTTCCGCGCCCGCAGCGCAAAAAGCGGCTCAGGTTCAGACAGCGCCTGCCGGACAGGTCAGTTTTGACGATGTACCCGTTTCTCAAATGCGCAAGGTGATTGCAAAACGGCTTGCAGAAGTTAAATTTTCCGCCCCGGAATTCTATCTGACCATTACGGTTGATATGGACCAGGCCGTCAGTAGCCGCACCAGGATCAATGAAACCTCTCCGGTTAAAATATCATTCAATGATTTCGTATTGAAAGCAACTGCCCTGGCTTTGAAAAAACATCCGGCCGTAAACAGCAGCTGGATGGGAGATAAAATTCGTGTGAATCATCACGTGAATATCGGTGTTGCGGTTGCTGTTGAAGATGGCTTACTGGTTCCTGTCGTACGCTTTGCCGACAGCAAATCACTCTCGCAGATTTCCGGCGAAGTAAAAGATTTCGCTGCGCGGGCTAAAAACAAAAAATTACAACCGGCCGACTGGGAAGGAAGCACATTTACGATATCCAACCTGGGCATGTTTGGCATTGATGAATTTACTGCCATTATCAATCCGCCTGATGCCTGTATCTTAGCGATAAGTTCTATTCAACAGATCCCCGTCGTTAAAAACGGCGCAATCGTTACCGGCAATGTGATGAAATTAACTATGACCTGCGATCATCGTGTTGTGGACGGGGCCACCGGTGCCGCCTTTCTGCAAACGCTAAAAGGGCTCCTGGAGGAGCCCCTGCGAATGCTAATTTAGCCGTCCAATATAAGTCGTTTAGAATACCATTACTTTGGTATTGCTTTTTTGATTTCCATTTTCTCCGATCAGGATATAGATGCCGGATTTAAGAGGCCTGTTATCCATTTGCATGGTCTGTGTTCCGGCCATCAGCTGGACCGATTTCACTGCCACTTTATTTCCATTCATATTAAATAAACTGAAAACATAGTTGCCCGGTTTTTCAGTAGTTAAACGGAATCGTACGTTACTGCTGTTATCAGATTGAAGACCCTGTAACTGGAACCCTTTTCCGGAATCGAATGAAATCGTTTGAACAGATGAATAAGTAAGGATCCCGTCCTGTGATATCATCTGAATACGATAAGCGTAGGTTCCGGATGGATTATTCAGTTCATCCACATAGTCAAAAGATGTTTCCGCATTCAGCTGGTTTCTGCTATACTGTTTTATCAGTTCAAAGTTTTTTCCATCGGAAGAGCGCTCGATATTCAGGGAAGAAAGATTTCCTTCTCCACCCAGTTTCCAGGAAATATCAGCTGACTGGTTGGAAGCTTTCACATTAAAATAATCAAACGTGATCGGCAAAACGGTTGAACCACCCGCCTGGATATCATCATATACAAAACGATTCAGACCTCCGCCGGAGGATACCGTCGCGTTATAGCCATACAGTCGGAAAATAATTTTTGAAGGCAGGTTCATGAACGCCACACCTAAACTGACCGTTGTCGCCGGTGTGCTGTTCATGGTGAGTATGCCGCTTGTTATATCTGAGGCAAAGCCATCCAGGTTGCTTCTTAGGGACCAGGTGTTCGGTCCGCCACCAGCAGTACCCGTAGTGCTTCTGCGGATCTGCATAACCAGAGATGAAATAGTTAGTGTGTGACCTGCTGTGGGTGTAATTGAAAATTCAAGGTAGGCATTAAGGTCAATGCTGCCAGCCGGCCAGTTGCCTTCTCCGTAATAAACCGTTCCTCCGTTAAAGGCACCACCCGCTGCGATCGTGCTTCCAAGAGAAGCATTCCCTGCAGTAGTATTGGCAGACCCGGTTCCCGTTAGGATATTATTGAAGGACCAGGACGCAACCTGGGCACTCATCAAAAATGATGAAAATATTCCGGGGAGCAGGATCACAAACGCTCTTGTAATAAAAACGGTTTTCATAAATATGGATTAAGCCACCCTCTCCAAGACGAAATCTGTACCACTACATTAAACATTGTAATTCAACGCTTTAAAACCAATATTTTTTCCCGGGACGGGATGGATTTCCAGTGAAAGGAAAAAACTAAGGGTTTTCATGTAGTCGGCCCATTGAATCGCAGCAGCCTTCGGCCCGGATCCAAACCATTTTATTCGGGTAAGTTCCTTACCTTTTTCTTCGTGTTCGGTTAATTCCTTTTGAAAAGATGATTCAGCGATCCACAATTCAATTGCTCCGGTTTCATTTTTCATTTTTCCTCATGCCCGTCTATTGGTTTGCCCTAAGTCAGGTGGTCAGGCCCGATTTCTGGAGGGCCCTGCTCATCTTTTTTATCATACATATATTAATATATCCGTCCAGTAATGGTTTTAACAGTTATATGGACCGGGATGAGGGAAGTATTGGTGGAGTGAAAGCGCCGCTGCCGCCAACCCGCCAGCTTCTCTATGTGAGTCTGGCCATGGACGCAGGGGCACTTCTCCTGGGCCTGTTCATCAGCGTTTATTTTGTATTTGCTGCCGCGATATATATCCTGGCTTCCCGGGCCTATAGCGCCAGGTCCATCCGTTTGAAGAAGTATCCGCTCACAGGCTTTATTACTGTCGTGATATGCCAGGGTGCGCTGATTTTTTTTATGGTTTACCATGGATCCCATCCATTATTAACACTTCATGTACCTGCCCTGGGAATGATTTCTGCTTCGCTGCTGATCGGCGGATTTTATCCGCTTACCCAGATATACCAGCACGAAACAGATGCCAAAGACGGTGTTAAAACGATCAGTGCGAAGCTGGGCATCCGGGGTACATTTATATTTTGCGGTATTTTGTATGCGATGGCCTTTGTCGTGCTGGCTTATTTCCTTCTGATATCCCTGGAAATAAAAGAATTTTTAGTTTTTACAACCTGTATGCTCCCAGTTCTCGTATACTTTATGGTATGGGCCATACAAGTCTGGCGAAATTCTTCCAGGGCCGATTTCGGTCATACGATGCGAATGAACCTGATCGCCTCCTGTTGCACCAGCGTTGGCTTTATTCTTGTATTCCTGATGCAATACATCTAATCATATTAAATTAACCTATTGAGCCAGATCAGATCCATCGGGACAGCCGTTCCACAATTCAAACACGATCAGGATGAAATTCTGCGCTTCATGAGCCGGATTTATGCTTTCAATGAAAAAGAGAGGCGGACACTGAAATTTCTATATCATCAGAGTGGTATTTCCAGCCGGTATTCTGTCTTGTCGGACTATAGCCGGGAGCCGGATGACTGGACCTTTTATCCCCCCGCCGAAAATCTGGAACCCTTTCCATCCATTGAACAAAGGATGAAGATCTTTAACCGGCATGCTGTTGATCTCTCCGCGAAAGCCATCCGGAACTGTCTCGGGAACCAGACTGACCTGATGGAAGTCACCCACCTGATAACCGTGACTTGTACGGGTTTGAGCGCGCCAGGACTTGATTTACAGCTGATGGAGTTACTGGATCTGCCAAAAAACATATTCCGGACATCCGTCAATTTTATGGGATGCTATGCGGCGATCCATGCACTCAAACTTGCTGACACATTGTGCTATTCTGATCCCGCAGCCAAAGTACTCATCGTTTGTACAGAGCTTTGCACATTACATTTTCAACAACAGGCCACGACGGATAATATTACCTCCAGTTTACTTTTCGGAGACGGGTCGGCTGCTGTGCTGGTAACGGGCGATGGGGACAAAGCAAGGGGATTTCCGTTACTCGGGTTTTATGGTGAAGTTATGCCGAAAGGAAAACAGGATATGTCATGGGAATTATCTTCCACAGGGTTTGCTATGACGTTGACGAGTTATGTACCCGCGCTGATTGAAGAAGATTTTGAAAAGCTGGTAAACCACGCATTGGCCAAACATGGCATTTCCCGCGAACAGATCACGGATTGGTCCATTCATCCCGGGGGAAGAAAAATTCTGGAGGCGATTGAAAAAAGCCTATCCCTGCCAAAAGAAAAACTGGACTCCTCCTATCAGGTGTTGAAGGAATATGGGAACATGTCTTCTCCCACCATCCTGTTTGTTTTGAAAGAAATTTTATCCCGGCCGCATAAATCACAGGATCAAAAAATATTTGCCGCTGCTTTTGGCCCGGGCTTAACGATGGAAACCTTTATCGTCGGGGCAGGTTGCTGAATCCTTTATATTCCTTCCTAAAGCCCAAAGCGTAAGGCCAAAAGTTATAATTGAATTTATGGATTTTTCGATTCGTGCAAACAGACTTGAATTGCTGGATCTGCCCAATATCCCTGCGGCGGATATCCAACGGAACATGTATGAACTGGGCATCATCAATCAACAACTCGGTGGCCATGCCATTACCTGGAAAGGATTTACCCGGCTCGCAAAAAGGGAAGGGCAAATCCATATTTGTGAGATCGGCTGTGGCGGCGGCGATAATTTGAAAGCCATTGAGAGGAAAGCGGGCGATCAGTATGCAGGAATTTCATTTACTGGTATAGATATCAATCCGGATTGCATCGGGGTGGCTGAAAAAACCAGATGGAAAAAACCCGTGTGTTTCCTGGTTAGTGATTACAGGGATGTACGTTTTCAGACAAAACCTGATATCATTTTCTGTTCTTTATTCTGTCATCACTTCAAAGAAGATGATCTTGTAAACATGTTTCGCTGGATGCGTGAAAACAGCCGGTCCGGTTTTTTTATTAATGATCTGCATCGTCATCCGATGGCCTATCATGCTATCCGGTTCATAACTTCATTCTTTTCGAAATCATACCTGGTTAAACACGATGGCCCATTGTCTGTACTGCGTGGGTTTAAAAGAAAAGAACTTGAGGATTTATTGCATAAAGCAGGGATCTCTAATTATACCGTACAATGGAAATGGGCTTTCCGCTGGTTAGTCATCGTTCACTCTTGACTACAAACCGAACATATGATATGGCCGTTATCGGCGGCGGTCTGGCCGGATTATCGCTTTCCATTCAACTCGCAAAAAAGGGCTTCCGGGTATGTTTGTTTGAAAAAGAAAATTATCCGTTCCATAAGGTTTGCGGAGAATATATAAGTATGGAAAGCTGGGATTTCCTTGTTCGTCTGGGTCTGCCCCTGGACGAACTGGATCTTCCTAAAATTCATCAATTATATATCACGTCTCCCAATGGCGAATCTATTTTGTGTGACCTGCCCATGGGCGGTTTCGGGATCAGCCGGTATAAGTTGGATGCGTCCCTCGCGGTGATTGCAAGGGACGAAGGCGTGGATCTTTTTGAAAACTGCAAAGTATATGACACCCATTTTGAAGATAACCATCACCGGGTTCAAAGCAGCATGGGATTATTTAAGGCCAGGGTGGTTTGTGCCTGTTATGGGAAAAAAAGTAACCTGGATGTGAAATGGAAACGGTTATTTATGAAAGATGACAGGGAACAAAACTATGTGGGCGTAAAATATCATGTAAGAGCAACGTTACCGGAACATCAGATCGCACTGCATAATTTCGCCGGTGGATATTGCGGCTTTTCAAAAATTGAAGGGGAACGATATTGTTTATGTTATCTCACCGTATCACAGAACCTGAAAAATAACGCCCAGTCGATTCCGGCTATGGAAGAAAAAATACTAAAAGAAAATCCGGCGCTCCGGAAATTATTGAATGAAGTAGTTGTATTGTATGATCAACCGGTGACGATTGCGCAGATCAGCTTTTCCAAAAAAACGCAGATCGAAAATCATATTCTTTGTGTCGGGGATGCGGCAGGTATGATTACACCACTCTGTGGCAATGGCATGAGCATGGCACTACACGCTTCCCAAATCGCCGCCGAATCCATTCAGGCATTCCTGGATACCCGGATTTCCCGTGAAGAGATGGAAAGAACCTATCAGAAAAACTGGAACCGGCAGTTTGCAAAAAGATTAAAAACCGGCCGGGTTATCCAGCGATTTTTCGGAAAAAAATTCTGGTCCGTCTGGTTCATTCGTGTCATGAAACCCTTTCCTTTTCTGGTGCGTGCATTGATCCGGAAAACGCATGGAGACAGGTTTTAAGGGTTATTTGGGGTGTCATCTTAAACATTCCCCGGAAAAGGGAATGTCCCGGGAAATTTTTATATTGTCACATGAAACCATTTCTGTTCATCTGTTTGAGCGTTTGTTTTTTAAGTTCCTTCGCCCAGAATAAAAATCAGTTTTATGCCATGGACGCGAAAATGAGTCAGACCGTGCTGGATTCCTCCAAATATATATTGTGGATACATGAAAAGGAAGACAGCAACTGGCAATGGGATTATTATTATACCTGGGGACCCTTGATTAAATCACAATCCTTTGCAGACCATGACGGGAAAATCCTGAATGGAAGGTCATTCTCCTATAATACAGTTGGAAATCTGGATTCGATAAGTGTTTTTGATCATGGCAAAAAAAATGGAAGTTTTTATAAACTGAAAAGTTTTACAAAGGATAGTATTGAAATGAGCAGACAGTACGATTACGTGGAAGATAGCCTGGTGAAATCGGTTGATCATTCGGCAGAAAGAAGGAGAATGGATGATAAGGACACAGCCAATTCAAAGGAATCCGAATATCCCGGAGGACAAAAGCAATGGTACGATTATTTGGCGCATACCCTTCAATATCCGGATCGTGCTATAAATAAGGAAATTCAGGGCCAGGTGCAAATCGGCTTTATAGTGGATGAAACCGGCAATGTCAAAGATCCCTATATTCAAAAGTCAGTTGAATATTCTCTTGACCAGGCTTCCCTTAAACTGGTTAAAGATTCGGGTAAATGGGTGCCGGGTGTAAAAGATGGCATACCGGTAAAAACGTATAAAATTCAGCCCGTAAATTTTAAATTGGAAAGTAAATAAGATTAAACTTTACGATCCCGGTATTGTTATGTATATATGCCTTTAAAAAAAACCCTGGTTCTCGGCGCGTCTTCCAATCCGGAACGGTATAGTTTTCTTGCGATCAACAGATTGCGCGAGCACGACCATCCGGTGATTGCTGTTGGAAAAAGAACAGCCGTTGTGGCAGGAGTTCCGGTTCAGACAGAAACAGATCCGATCCCGGATCTTGACACCGTCACGGTCTACCTGAACACTGAAAACCAAAAAAATTACTACGACTATATTATCTCCCAGCATCCCCGCCGGGTTATCTTCAATCCGGGAGCAGAAAACCCGAAATTTGAAAAAACGCTTTCTGAAAAAGGCATACAGGTTCTTGAAGCCTGTACGCTGGTACTATTGGGAACGGGGCAGTATTAATTTGGAAATTTGAAGATTTGTAAATTTGAAAATTCATTTACATCTGTTTATACTACAGGTAAAACCGGCTTTTCAGATTTCTAAAACGATATTTTCAAGTTCTCTCTCGTATACTCCGGATCAAATTCCCAAATTAGGAACAATTCCTCTGCAATTCGTTCGTTTTTAAGATAGCAACACCCTGAATGTCCGATGAATACCCTGAAAACGATCTTAAGCGGCATTTGCCTGCTGTTTAGCCTTCTGCTGTCAGCGCAAAAAAAAGATTCCCCGCCGGACCTTCCCTATTCCAATAAGATTGAAGTGAGCGACCAGGCATTGGAAGCCTTGTTTCAGTCCCCGGAAATCGTTTCCCTGGATCTGGCACCCGGCTTTCGGCTGGAAGGAAAAATTCAAAACAGATCAGACCGCGGTCATTCGGTTATTTCCCTGCTTATACATGTGAATAGTGACCCCGGTGGCATGCTGAGTATTTCCCGTTACAAGGATCCGAAAGGCAAAATTTATTACGCCGGCCATTTGCTGAAACTTCACGATGCCGACGGAATGATCCTGGTTGAAAACGACAAACATTATTATTTCATAGAAACACAACAAAGATTCCTGGTAGCAGAATGAAAAAATATTTTACACATATCATCCTTTCCATTCTTCTGAATACCCAATTCACTGTATTCGCACAGGTTCCTGTACTCAACAGCTATTCTCCGGCGCCGGCTACGGTTTACCTGGATTTTGACGGAGCCGAAGTGGATGGAACGCTTTGGAATGAACATGGGAAAATCCTGGCTGAACCATCCGGGCTCAGTCCTGCATCCATCACCTGGATCCATAAAATGATTGCGGAACATTTTAAATTATTCAATCTGAATATCACGACAGATCCGGCTGTATACGAAAGAGCGCCTGTTCAGCAGCGCACCCGAATCATCTTTACTCCCGACGGCAGTTGGTACGGACCGGTCTCAGGTGTTTCGGCCATCGGGTCTTTTGTTTGGGGCGACGATACGCCGGCCTGGGTGTTTATGAACGTACTTTCCAATAACCCGACTTTTATCGCGGCCGCCGCAACGCATCAGATCGGTCATACCCTTGGATTGCAGCACCAGAGTATATATGATTCTTACGGTAGCATGATCACCGAACTGAGCGGCGGTGAAGGCAATATATTTTCCAACCAGGCCCCATTGATGGGCATTCCATTTTATAAGCAGGCTGACTGGAAGGATGGTCATCCTTCCACCGGAGCCCGGAACATACAAAGCGACACCGCCACTATTGCCGGTGCACCTAACTATATCGGATACCGGAAAACCGCGGATGCGGTTCTCTCTCCCGATAATACCATAAGAATCGAAAGGAATGATCGGGGTTCACTGGAGCTGAGCAGTGCAGGTAATTACAGTTATCGGCTATTTGATATCAACGGGCGCTTACTCACACAGGGTAATCTGAAAACGGGACATAATGAAATCCGCACCAGTCCTGCATCTACCGGTATTTTAGTACTGCAGTGGTCTGGCGGGTCCGTAACTGGTTCACAAAAGATTTTCAACTAATAACATATATTTTTTTTTGCTGAGATGTTTTTTCGGTACATTCGAAAAACCTATTACCATATGCTATGGCGAAAATTTAATGGCGACCTTATAGAACTACCGATTGCCCGCGAAGTAGAAAACGCCATCCGGCGTGAAACAAAAAATGGCTATCATCTGAAAGTCTGCATTGGAACCGACTCCCAGGTTAAGGGGGCAGAAACTGAATTTGCCACCGTGATTGTTTTTTTGCGGGAAGGGCATGGCGGATTCATGTTCATCCATAATGAAAAAACAAAAACGCGGTACAGCATTAAGGAACGCATGCTGGTCGAAGTTGCAAAGAGTATTGAAATTGCGTATGAACTTTGTCCCTTATTCACCCTGTACAATGTGGATATGGAAGTGCATGCTGATATCAATACCAACCCGCATTTCAAGAGTAATGACGCGCTGAAGGAAGCCATGGGTTATATCCTGGGAATGGGCTTTGCATTTAAAGCCAAACCGGAAGCCTTTGCCAGCAGCAGTTGTGCAAACAAAGTCGTGAATTAATTATTTACCAGCTGTCTTCTTCCAATCCTCATTCATCTCCCCGATCAATTGGAGAATGGCTGGCCGTCCCAATTTCTTTTCTGCACTCGTAATAAAATGACGGGGCAGGAACTGCCAGTGTTCACGCATTTTTTGAAGAAATGATTTTACGTTGGCTTGCACGGTTCGTTGATTTTCCTTGTCTGCTTTTGTAAAGATCAATGAAAAAGGAATTTCCCATTTCCCCAGGCGGTTCACGAATTCAAGATCGAGTTTTTGCGGTTCATGCCGACTGTCAATAAGTAAAAACACATGGGCCAGGGTCTCCCTCTTCTTGAGAAAATCTTCTATCATGATCTCCCATTTTTTTCGTTGTGACAGGGAGACTTTTGCAAAGCCATATCCGGGTAAATCAACCAGCCACCATTTGGAAACAACCCGTTTTTCGTCAATACTTTCAATACTGAAATGATTGATGAGTTGGGTTTTGCCCGGTGCCGCCGAGGTTTTGGCCAGTTTATCGATATCGGTCAGCATATTGATTAAAGATGATTTGCCCACATTACTTCTTCCAATAAAAGCGTATTCCGGCAGGTCGGTGGCGGGACAGGTTTGGTGGGAAGGACTACTGATTACATATTTGGCTGTGCGAATCTCCATACTGCAAGGTATGATTCCCGCCCGAACGCTTCACCGGGGATAGTTTTTATAAGTATCCTGAACGGAACAGTTTAATTTTGCAACCCATGTCCGAATACCAGCACGATACCATCGTCCCTTTCAAAGATTCTGCTGTTTCCAAAAAACAGCAGGTGGCAGAAATGTTTAATAAGATTGCTTTCCGGTATGATTTCCTCAACCGCTTCCTTAGCGCGGGAATCGACAGGAAATGGCGGAAAAAAGCAATCGGTGAACTGCAAACTGTAAAGCCGAAAACCATCCTGGATGCGGCGACAGGAACAGCTGATATGCCCATCATGATGATAAGAATTTTGAATCCCGGGCAGGTCACAGGCATCGACATATCCGAAGCCATGCTGGCCCTGGGCAAAAAGAAAATAAAAAAACTCCGACTGGAAAATCAGATCATCCTTCAATCCGGAGATGCCGAAGACATCCGTTTTCCTGAAGCTTCATTTGATGCGGTGACGGTCGCTTTTGGCGTGCGGAATTTTCAAAACCTGGAAAAAGGACTTGCAGAAATGTATCGTGTTCTGAAGCCCGGCGGCAAACTGGTCGTCCTCGAATTCTCCAAACCGGGTAAAGGATTTTTCCTACCCTTTTATAAAATATATCTGCGGATAATTGCTCCGCGAATCGGTAAAATGGTTTCGGGAAATCACGAGGCTTATAAATATCTGAATGAATCCGTAAATGCCTTTCCCGAAGGAACATTTTTTACCGGTATTCTGGAAAAAACGGGTTACAAAAACAGCTATCTTAAAAAACTCAGCCAGGGAATTTGCACTATTTACTGCGGAAGCAAATAAAATTGGTCAGGGATGACCTTATTCCCGGTTTATACGCATCAGAAAAAAGATTTCTAAAAAGTTCAAGGAAATGTTATTCCCTGATTTAACAGCAATTATTCTTCTTTTTGGCCGTTATTTTGATTCATTACCCGACCTGAGTAAAAACTTTTGTTCACCCGAGGTATTTTTGTACACGAATAAAACTGCAAGTTATTGATTGACTGTTACTTATGAGTATTTTCCTTTTACGGCAGAACAAAAAAAACTCCTTTCGGATTATATCCGTTGTCATCATGCTGACTCTTTCGCTGCAGGCCCGGGCCCAGCTCAGGGACGATATCAACCTGCCCGACCATGATACCAAGTTCTATCATTTGGGCATTGCGCTTATTTACAATAGCTCACATTTCCAGGTTACGCCGCACCCCAATCTGCTGTCAAGCGACAGCATTTTATCGATCAACCCCGAAAACACAGGTGGTTTTGGGCTTGCAGGTATGCATACTTTCAATCTCAGCCCGCATTTTGAATTCAGGATTGTTTTCCCGCAGCTGATGTTCTCTTACAAAAATCTCACGTATAGTACCACTTTTCCATCCGGCCAGAAAACGGTCGCTACCAAACAAATCGAATCTATCCTGCTCGGATTCCCATTGCAGGTAAAATTCCTGTCGGACCGCATGAATAATTTCAGGTTCTATATGCTGGGTGGCGCGAACTATCAGTACGACCTTGCCTCCAACGCAACGGCACGAAAAGCGGATGACCTGGTAAAACTCAATACCTACGATTTCAGTATTGAGGCCGGCATTGGCTTTCAATTCTTTTTCCCCGTTTTTATTCTTTCCCCGGAAATAAAAATCAGCAATGGAATTATTAATGTTCATCATCGGGATCCAAACCTGATCTATTCAAATACCATCGATAAACTGAAGTCGCGCATGGTGATCTTTTCCCTGATATTTGAAGGCTAGGAAATCAATGTGCCAATGTGCCAATGTGCCAATGTGCCAATATGCTAATTGAATTCTTTGGAATGGCGATACATTTTGTCGTCCGGGATAAAACAAACATTGTTTTCATTCTGGCACCCATTATTAATTGGCACATCGGCACATTGGCACATTGGCACATCAGCACATCAGCACGTCAGCACATCGGCACATCGGCACATTAATAGTCATATTGCCTTCTGAACATATTCAACCGGAGACCGAACGTATACATGGTGGAGCTCGTTTTCGTAGTGGAAATGGGATCATGAACCGTATAGGTGCGGTACATGATGGTGCCTTCTAAAAATAAATTTTCTTTCCATTGATATGAAAGATAGGCGGTAGAGTTTACAACTGTAGCCGGAATACCGGTTCCGATATAGAATCCATATTCCCTTGGCCTGGTATCGTAGTTGAGCAGAATATTGCTTCCAAAATTTTCACCGGCAGAGTCCAGGCCCTGTTTGTTATAAATAATTTTCAATTCAATATTCCATCTATAGGCCGGCTGGTAACGGACAATGCCAATCAATTCAATAAAGTTCGCTCCGAACGGATGTGCCAGCGGCTGATTATAATGCGACCAGTTGGCCACGGTATCATTATGTGAATACGTGTAGGGCCTCATGATGTTCATCTCTGCCTGGATATCGAGATTCTTTATCTTGAACAGGTCAATGTATTTAAAGCCCAATTGCAGGCCCTGTTTATTTCCCCACCATCCATCTGAATAATGAACAATTTGCTGCCAGACAAATTCATTAAAAAGTAATTGCCCATAAAACTGGGCAGCATGACCGACATTGGCCTTGAAATCAAATCCCACGGTCGTCTTATCCGGACTCCCATTTTCCTGTTGGGCCGCGGGCAAAAAGATCACCGGGTTCAGATATGAAAATTCAAAATGATTTACCCCGCCAAACGCAATATTGCTGTACAGACCGACATTCAGCCATTTGGTTGCATTTACGCTCAGGTGGTGAACCACGGCATATTTTTTTGGATAGAGATAATCGCCCGGCAGGTGCTGGCTGATCAGTTCCATCAGGATATTTTGGTAATTTAATTTCCAGATGCGGAGATTTAATTTAAGAAACAGATACGGCGCCGCATAATCGCTCAAAAAAAGCGTCCGGTATCCGTCGCCAATAAAATTCTTATCATATCCAAACTGAACCGTAAAATATTTCCAGAAATCGACGTCGATCGAACCGCGTGCATCCCAGTAGTCAAAGGCAGTCGGCGATGATTTGAATTGCTTGAAATAACCCACTCCGGGCACCGCCGGATATCCGGAAGCCTTTACGCGCTCAGTAAAAAAATCCGGTCCCCGTTCCTGGTTATCGGTAATATAGCTTGAAAACCCTACGTGATCCGCGATACGGCCGCGAAAAGTGAGTCCCTTGGTATTGAGATACACCTGTTCAGAATTGCCGGTCTGGTTGGAGAGCTGAAACTGGAGAACGGGATTGATTGCAAGAAAAAAATCCTTTTCATTCACTTCCACAAAATTCGCCTTCGTTTTATAAATGGTATTCCAGATGGGGTGTTTGCTCAGAAAGGAAGCCTGACTGCCGTTCACCCATTCACTGTTATTCATCAGCAGGCTTTGCAGGTTGGACTGATCTGTTTTTCCCAAATGGTAAGGATCGTCATAGGGATGAAGTGTATTGAGTGAATCGGCCATTTCCGATACATCCACGGCCATCTTGCGGCTGATCGGCTTGCATGTGAATATATTCAGATCGGGATTGGTCTGCATTTTAATGCCGATGCGGTCCAAAAAATGTTCGTATTGAGATCCCTGGGGAAGATAAGTTGATTGGGAGAAGCCAGAGCAGGGCAGGATCAGAATTATAACAAGCCTTGCAACGGTTTTAATAAATTGCATCATTAAGTAGTTACGATTCCGATCCAAGATATGCAAAATTACCTGATTAAGAATATTTCAATCGTTAACGAGGGCCGCACTTTCAACAGTGATTTACTGATACGAAATGGTCGCATAGAAAAAATTGAAAACAACATTTCTGTTTCCTATCCGGTACTGGAAATCAACGGTGAAAATCTTCATTTATTGCCGGGATGTATCGACGATCAGGTGCATTTCCGTGAGCCCGGATTAACCCATAAGGCTACCCTATTCACGGAATCGCGGGCAGCGGTAGCGGGCGGCACGACTTCTTTTATGGAAATGCCAAATACCATTCCCCCTGCATTCACACAGGATCTGCTCGAAGAAAAATACGCCATTGCCAAACAGCATTCGCTGGCGAATTATTCATTTTATATGGGCACTTCCAACGAAAATGCAGAAGAAGTACTCCGGACCAACGATAGGAAAAATGAAATCTGTGGTATAAAAATATTCATGGGCTCCTCTACCGGAAATCTCCTGGTTGATAATTATCTGACGCTTGATAAATTATTTGCTGAAAGCGAAGTCCTGATTGCCACCCATTGTGAATCGGAAAGTATTATCCGGAAAAATCTGGAATCATTTCAATCTCAGGGCCGGGAATTAACCGCGGCGGATCATCCGTTGATCAGAAGCGCGGAGGCCTGTTTTGAATCCTCTCTGACTGCCGTACAGTTTGCAAAAAAACACGGGACGCGGCTCCATATATTTCATCTTTCCACGGAAAAAGAACTCAGCCTTTTTACAAATATGATTCCCCTGGCTGAAAAACGCATTACGGCCGAAGTATGTGTACATCATCTGCACTTCAGTTCTGATGACTATAAGCGGATGGGCAACCGGATAAAATGTAATCCGGCCATTAAAGCTCCCGAAAACCGGGATGCACTATGGGAAGCCCTGCTGGATGACAGGCTCGACCTGATTGCGACTGACCATGCCCCGCATCTATTGGAAGAAAAGGGGTTTTACCGTGATGATTCTGGCAGGCTGGAACCGCTGCCTGCTGAGGCAGGATCTTACCTGCGGGCCCATGCTGGTCTTCCCCTGGTTCAGCATTCTCTTCTCCTGATGCTTTCGTACGTGAAAACAGGGAAAATATCGCTGGCAAAACTGGTGGAAAAAATGTCACATGCGGTTGCCGTATGTTTCCAGATCCCTAACCGGGGATTTATCCGGGAGGGTTATTACGCCGACCTGGTATTAGTTGACCTGAACCAGAATTCGGATGTGCATGCACGTAATATTTTGTATAAATGTGGCTGGAGTCCGCTGGAAGAGGAAACATTTCCCGCAACGATCGTAAATACTTTCGTGAATGGCCACCTGGTTTATGGAAACGGATCATTCTTTGAATCTCAAATGGGACAGCGTTTGGAATTTCAACGATAAGCAGTCAATCCCTGAATAATGCAAATCGACAACACTACGTATTCGGACCTTTCTGTTTTCCAGACAGCAGATGAACATTCCATTTTCAGTAAACTGGATCGTACCCGCACCGTGGGGGGGAGGATACAGCTTTTGGAATTATTCAGTCATCCGTACAGCAGGCTGGATAAAATCCGGCAAACGCAGGAAATTCTATTGATCATTCAGAAATATGAAGATCAATGGGGTCCCTCCATTTCCAACGGTACTGTTATGGTGATGGAAAGGTTTTATGAAACGCCGCTGGATAGAATTCCTGCTGCGCATGATCCGGTTAGTGCCGGTATGTATAAATTATTACACGCTCCGGACTATTCCCTGACACGGTATTCCATCTCCCACTTTGCAGATTTTATCCGAGGCATGTTTTCCATTACTGCTATCCGGGAAAAAGAATCATGCCCGCCGCTGTTGAATAGCCTGCTGGAACGGGCAGTCAGATTATTAAGTCCGGACCCAATACATGCACTAGCTAAAAAAAAACAAGGCGATAAGCTCCAGCCAGTGGAAGTCGTGGAATATGGAAACTTTATCCGTGATAAATTCAAATCAGCCGCTCTGACCCTGATCGAGATCCATGGAAAACTGGATGCCTGGTATTCCATGGCCGTGGCATCAAAAGAGTTTAACCTGGTAATGCCGGAAATCGAAGACACAGAATTTCCTTTTATTGAAATCAGGGCCCTGTATCATATTCTTCTCCCGAAGGCCGTTTCCTATGACGTGAAAATGGATCCGGAAAGTAATTTTATTTTTATGACAGGGGCCAATATGGCGGGTAAAAGCACTTTCATTAAATCTGTAGGCTCTGCACTTTTTCTTGCCCACCTGGGGATGGGTGTGCCGGCTGAAAAAATGAAAATCAGCCTGTTTGACGGCATTCTCAGCAATATCAATGTAGTTGATAATCTGGTGAAGGGAGAAAGTTATTTTTTCAATGAAGTGCAAAGGATCCGCAAGACCATCGTCCAGATCAGCGATAAAAAGAAATGGCTGGTATTGATGGATGAACTGTTTAAAGGTACCAATATGCAGGACGCGATGAAATGTTCCTCCACTGTTATTCGTGGTCTGATTAAAATAAGGTCCTCCCTGTTTATTTTATCGACTCACTTATATGAAATCGGTGAGGAATTAAAACAATATCATAACATCTGTTTTAAATATTTCGAGACCAGGATCAATAACGGGCAACTCGAATTTCCTTACCAGTTAAAAGAAGGGATTAGTAATGACCGGCTCGGCTACCTTATCCTGGAAAGGGAAAGGGTTGTGGAATTGCTGGATAAACTGTAGGCAAGTATGGGAGTATGGGAGTATGGGAGTATGGGAGTATAGAATTCTTTTAATGATTTAATTTTCAAGACTCAAATTTCCACGCGTTAAGCGTTAAGCATCAAGCATTAGGCGTTAAGCTTTTAGGCCAAATTATTGCATACAAAAGAATGCTGATAGAGAAAATAATGACCCCGCCGCTTTAAACGCAGCCGGTTTTTAACTTTCCACGTATAAAATTAAAAATCTTTTAATTATGAAATTGTCTTCTTTAAACACGATTTTGATTGCAGGTATTCTCAGCGTTTTTGCTTCCTGTGGTAATCAGAATTCAGGGACACAGGCCGCTGATACCGCTCAAACACAGGCATTGGATACGAGCAAATCCGTTCCATCCATTAAAACGGATTCAATCAGCTATATGTCAAATGGTAAACAATCCAAAGGGTATATCGCCTACGACGAAAACAAAAAGGGGAAACTGCCTATTGTAGTAGTAGTTCCCGAATGGTGGGGGCTGACCAGTTATGTGCAGAGACGGGCCAGGCAATTGGCCGAACTCGGATATTTCGCGATAGATGCCGATCTGTTCGGGGGAGGTGATACGGCTTCAAATCCAAAGGAAGCCATGGCATTTACAAAACCATACTATATGAATCCGAACCTTACCCTGCCAGCGGTCGAAGCGGCCATTGCAGCCGCTTCTAAATTTTCCCAGGCGGATACGAGCCGGGTTGCTGCGATCGGTTATTGTTTCGGTGGATTCATCGTACTGAACGCAACTAAATTAGGTGCCCCTTTAAAAAGTGTCGTGAGTTTTCATGGTGACCTCGGAGGCCTCCAACCGAAAAAGGGCGTTATTCAGGCTGACATCCTGATTTGCCAGGGAGGATCGGATCAGTTTGTCCCGGAAAAAGCCCGTGCCGCCTTTAAGAAAAGTATGGATTCCGTGGGTGCCCGCTATACTTTTAAAGAATATCCGGGAGCTACCCATGCATTCACCAATCCGGATGCAACAGCCAACGGCATAAAATTCAAAATTCCGATCGCGTATAACGGTGCAGCAGATACTGCTTCCTGGAAGGCCATGGAGGATTTTTTTGCGGCGACATTGAAATAGAGGGCAAGAAAGAAAGTATGGGAGTATGGGAGTATGGGAGTTTCCATACTTTCATCCCTTTTTCTTAAACACGATCATCTCATTCTGTTTCCTGATAATGGTCGTATAAAAATCTTTTAACTTGTCGTAATCTTCCGGTTCAAAAATGGCCTTATTCAAAATAGTGATACTCTTAATCTGAATTTTGTTCCCGTTTGTCTCAACCCTATACTCAAAAGATCCATCCAATTCGTTTAACATGATTTTTTCAGATTTCGGTAGTTCTTCCACTTCATATCCTGTGGGAATTTCCATATTCAATTCAAAGCTGTTATCCGATACATAAGGCATTTCAACCGGATAGGATCTCACGGCTGCCTTAAATGGATTTTCCGTTAATCCGGAATTCAACAACGGATTAAAATATATACGTGGGTCGCCACCAAAATCCAGGCTCATTTTATAATAGGCAACCAGGGGGTTGTCCATATTTTTAAGGTCGGCAATAAAAAAACTATCGAGTGATTTTTTAAAAGGAACCGCTTCTGTCATTGATTTAAAAATGGCTTCCTGCTTTTTATCTTTCAATTCCTTTCGCAGGTCGCAGGACTCGTAAAAACCGGTCCGGTTTGTCCATTCCAAACACATATTTTTAGAATTACCGGTATTGTAAATATTAGCAACGACTGCCCGTGATTCTTTCAGTGAATCCGGAGCCAGAAATACCGGGAACGTTTCCTTTGTGATAACCCTTGCATGGCCATTGTAACACTTAACCGGCAATTTTCCAAAAGCCATGTATGGGGAAGATGCGTCCAAAAAGTATTCTTTATTATTAATCACAATACGGCAAACCAGATAATTATAGTTGTCCAGTACCGGATACTTTTGATTTGTAAGGCCATTGGCCCGGGTAGCCAGAATGACCGGATCAGCCTGGACCTTCTCGCTTCTTAACATGGCAATCAATACCAGGTTTATCTCAGCGACATTTCCGATGCCCGCTTTATAAATATCACTTAAATTTTTATTGTCCCTTATGAAGCGTCCATTTCCGGTAACGGTAAAATGGTCCCGCACATTGGCATAAATTCCCATAGCCTTTTGCAGCTCCGTATTGCTTTCTCCAGCAAATATTTTTGCCTGTTTTCTAATCATGGTGCTTGGATCTGTAATTGGTTTCCCGAATGCATCAGACTGCAATAGTAATTTTGCGTACCAGGACCAATCATTCAAAACGCCTTTTGAAACACCCGGCTGAGTGGGAATGGCAGATGGCTGAAATTTTACACAGCCGATATAATTTTCAATTGTAGAAGTGAATATTTCTTCACGCATGGGCGGCACATTTTCATAGGTCCAGCTGATATCATTTATAGTGGTATTATCGAAATTGGTCCAGGCATACAGGGTTTTGACAAATTTTTTTGCTACCGTCCCGGTAAGATATTTTTTACCCTGGAACTGGATTGAATAATTAAACCCATCCGGAACCTGTACGGAGTAAATACTTTTCACTTTCCGATATCCTGATTGAAAATACCAGTCCACCAAATTATAGGTATCCAGCTTGACAGAAAATTCAAATTCAATAATAGAACCATCCCGGGCATTGGGAAAAGCAAATTTCTCCCGGCGAAAAACATTATTCGATTCCTCTACATAAAGGTCCTTGTCCTGGATGGCAACTTTTGAAATCTTCCCGTTTTCCAGATTATACGTATAGGCATTAACCTTTTTCAGTTTTTTCCCATTCAATTCTGCAGAAAAAGGAATCGAGACCGTACTCACTTCATCAAGGCTTCTTTTATTCCGGATCAGGACGCGACGAAAAAGGTAATAATTGACAAAAAAACCATCCTGTGGATTCGCATCCACGGTAGATGATCCGCTATCCAGGAGAATAACCGCATCCGTCTCAGAATTAACCTGGGTCGAAACCGGAGAAAAGTCGGCCACGGTGACGGCCGGAATAGCATTGGTTTCATGCTGGGCGGAGAGTTGACCGGAAAATATAATAAATGTAACAAATAACAGGGTTCTGGGCTTGAGTAAGGGAAGCATTGTTGGTTTTTTCTGGGAATTTGAAATAAAAACGAAATGGCCGGAGGTTTATTTAAGTCCGATTAATTTAATTATGGTTGTTTAAACTCCAATCCGACCCGGGCTGAACCGGATCTGGTTTTCAAATCCCTTTCCCGCCGATGGGAAAAGGAGATCGACCGAAAGGCAAAGGCTATGTCGTCATCCATTTATAATTCCTGATCTTGTTTTAAGGAATAAAATTCCGAAGGAAGTTAAGACTGTTAAAAGCATCTCATTATTCATTACAATATTGTTAAAAAGCTGAAAATCAGTACAATAATGTTTTTGGATTTACGAAATACTCTATTACATTTGTAGGCTACATGAACTATTCAACAAACCATGTTTTCTATTCTTCCTGCTACATGCAGCGATGTTGTTGTATTGTATAAGAGTCCCTTTAGCTATTCCATTACTTTCTAATTTTTGAAATCATTTATTCAAACTACTAAAAGAAATTTTATGAGTGCACCGCTTCGTTTCGAAACACTGCAGCTGCATGCCGGCCAGCAGGTAGACTCAAATACCAAAGCCCGCGCAGTACCCATTTATCAGACCACCTCTTATGTATTTGATAACTCAGAACACGCCGCAAATCTTTTCGGCCTTAAACAATTCGGGAACATTTATACCCGGATCATGAACCCGACAACTGACGTGTTTGAACAGCGGATGGCAGCCCTGGAAGGCGGAGTGGCTGCTGTGGCTACGAGTTCCGGACAGGCAGCTCAGTTCCTGGCACTATCCAACATCCTCGAATCAGGGGACAATTTCGTTTCTACCTCTTTTCTCTATGGAGGAACATATAACCAGTTTAAAGTAACATTAAAAAAATTAGGTATTGAAGCCCGCTTTGCCAAAGGGGACGATCCGGAAAGTTTTATCCCGCATATTGATAAAAAGACAAAGGCCATCTACCTGGAAACCATCGGCAACCCGCGTCTCAATATTCCGGATTTTGAAAAAATCGCGGCCATAGCCCGTAAATACGACTTACCCCTGATTGTAGACAATACTTTTGGTACGGCTGGTTATCTTTTCCGGCCCTTTGAACATGGCGCAAATGTGGTTGTTGAATCGGCCACCAAGTGGATTGGCGGACATGGAACCAGCATTGGCGGCGTGATCGTTGACGGAGGAAATTATAATTGGGGTAACGGAAAATTTCCCGGATTCACAGAACCCGCTGAAGGTTATCACGGACTGAAATTCTGGGATATTTTCGGAGAAGGAAATCCGCTGGGTCTTCCCAATATCGCTTTTGCCATCCGTGCCCGCGTGGAAGGTCTGCGTGATTTCGGTTCCTCCTTGAGCCCTTTCAATTCATTTCTTTTATTGCAGGGTCTTGAAACACTTTCACTGCGTGTACAAAGACATGTGGACAATGCCCTCGAACTTGCTCAATGGCTTGAAAAACATCCGCAGGTTGAATTTGTCGAATATCCGGGTCTCGCCTCCAGTCCATATCATGATCTGGCTAAGAAATATTTAAAGAATGGATTTGGCGGCATCCTGAATTTCGGAATTGTAGGTGAAAAAGAAAATGCGAGCAAGTTTATCGATCATCTGAAACTGGCCAGCCTGCTCGCTAACGTAGGTGATGCCAAGACACTGGTCATTCACCCGGCTTCTACTACGCACGAACAACTAAGTATTGACGATCAACTTGCTGCGGGCGTAAAACCAAACCAGGTACGAATCAGCGTGGGCATTGAACATATTGAAGATATTAAGGCAGACTTCCAGCAGGCTTTTGACAAAGTGTCGTCAAAAAAAGCGGTGGCTGTTTCATAATTAATAACAGCTGATTGTCACTCAAAACATTTTCCTTTCAGGCTCCTTTTGAACTGGAGTCAGGCTTTGTAATTCCAGGTTACCATCTCGGTTATCATACGCTCGGCAAAATGAACGCTGATAAATCGAATGTGGTATGGGTCTTTCACGCGCTGACTGCCAATAGTAACCCGGTTGACTGGTGGCCGGGTCTTGTTGGGAACGGTCATTTAATTGACCCTGAAAAATTTTTTATTGTTTGTGTAAACATGCCCGGCAGCTGTTATGGAAGTATCGGTCCGCTTTCGGATAATCCCGTTACCCGCACGCCCTGGTTTCACAGCTTTCCTTTTTTTACGACCCGCGATATGATCCGGGCTTATCAGCCCCTGAAAAATTATTTGGGTATCCATAAAATAAAAATTGGGATCGGAGGGTCTATGGGCGGGCAGCAATTATTGGAATGGGCCATAGATGAGCCCGATCTGTTCGAGCACATCGTACCCATTGCTACGAATGCGTTTCATTCTCCCTGGGGCCGGGCATTCAATGCATCTCAAAGACATTGTATTGAGCTTGATCCATCCTGGAAATTAAACGATGCGGATGCCGGTATGGAGGGTATGAAAGTAGCGAGGGGTGTCGCACTGATTTCATACCGAAACCAGGAGACTTATAATTTCTATCAGGCAGATACCGATTTGAATTCATTAGGTCCCTTTAAAGGCGAATCCTATCAGCTTTACCAGGGAGAGAAACTGGCCGCCCGTTTTAATGCATTCAGTTATTATTATTTATCACAGAGTATGGATTCCCACCAGGTGGGTCGTGGCAGAGCGGGTATCACCTCTGCGCTGAAAGAAATAAAAGCCAAGACACACCTGATCGGTATTCAATCCGATCTCTTATTTACGGGAAAAGAACAGTTTTTTCTGGCAGAAAATATTCCCGGATCTTCTCTGGTAATGATTCCATCCGTATATGGTCACGATGGGTTCCTTCTTGAATACGATGCGATTTCCGGCATCGTACTTGACTTTTTACAAAGGGAAAATTCTTCAGAACGTTCCACCGTATACACGGTTAATTAAAGAATATGTATCTTAAAGTTGTCCCGGTTAATCCGGGACGACTTTTATATGAAGAAAGACAGCGGGCTAAAGCGTTATCTGAAAATATTAGGGCCCGGATTAATAACCGGGGCCAGTGATGATGACCCTTCCGGCATTGCAACCTATTCACAGGCGGGTGCGGGTTATGGTCTCGGACTTCTCTGGATGGCGCTATTGACGTTTCCGCTCATGTCCGCCCTGCAGGGTATGTGCGCTAGGATTGGTTTGGTGACCTCGCAGGGTTTGACCCATACATTAAAAAATCACTATCCCAAATCAATTCTTTATCTCATGCTGCTCTTCAGTGTTCCGGCAATCATCCTGAATATTGGGGCGGATATCGCAGGAATGGGAGCCGTTACCAATCTGCTTTTCCCCGCCATTCCTTCATTTGCTTTCAGTTTTCTTTTTACAATCATTATGATGGTTGTCATTATTGCCTTCCCTTATCAGAAAATTGCCGGCATCCTGAAATGGTTTTGTCTGTCCATGTTTCTTTATCTGATTGTTCCATTTTTTGTACATGTTAATTGGAAGCAGGTATTGATTGCAACTGTGATTCCTCATATTGAACTGAACAAGGATTTTATTGAAATGGTCGTTGCCATTTTAGGAACTACCATTTCCCCCTATCTTTTTTTCTGGCAGGCCACGATGGAAGCCGAAGATGTGGAACATCAGCATAAACAAGTCGTGGTAGATAAGCGTGCCATCCGGAATATGAGAGCAGACGTAAATTTTGGCATGTTTGCATCAAATCTGGTCATGTTATTTATCATACTAACAACCGGAGTTGTTTTGTATAATTCAGGTATTCATGATATAAATTCCGTTGATCAGGCAGCAAAAGCGCTTGAGCCGCTGGCTGGAAAGTTTTCCTATGTATCTTTTGCCCTGGGCGTAGTGGGTACCGGATTACTAGCCATTCCGGTGCTTGCCGGTTCTCTTTCCTATATGCTGGCAGAATCGTTTGGATGGCAGGAAGGTCTCGATAAAAAATTCCAGGAAGCACGTGCATTTTATGTCGTTATTATATTGTCCCTGGTGATCGGACTTCTGATAAATGTATTGGGAATTAGCCCGATGAAAGCATTGATCTATACCGCCATTCTCTACGGGGTCACGTCTCCGGTGATGATTGCCGTTATCCTCCATATTGGGAATAATAAAAAAATAATGAATAATTTTACTAATTCCGGTCTTTCCAATGTGTTGGGCGTAATTACTTTAATTGTCATGACCCTGGCAGCCGTCGCATTGTTTTATTTTCAATTTAAATAGTCGCTATATTTAACCGGGACTTTTGTCCCGAACTTTAATTCCGCTCCGTGCAAAGAAGAAGGTTTTTACAGGTCTCCGGATTAACTGCTGCTTCTTTTTTGTTTACCTATACAGATCCGGTAACGGGAAACCGGCTCAGGGCCATGAGATTTCCGGATCTTGTTTCCGTCCGATGTGCGGGTGAATGGATCTCACTGACGGGGGCAACCGAAAATTGGAAGCAGGAAAACTTACAGGTCTCGATTAATCTGAATGGGGACGTTTTATCGATTTTTATCAGTGCCCCCCAACATGAACTGGAATTTATTAAATGCAGCTGGAGACAGGTCCCGCCCGCTTCTTCGAAGTGCCTGGCAGATCACTGGGAAAGGTCTTACGGAGATCTGAGTTGGGAACCCACTTCGTCAGCCAGACGGTCGCCATGGTATCTGCTAATCTCCGATACGATACAAACGCAGGCGTTTGGCGTCAAAACGGGCGCTAACAGCATTTGTTCCTGGTTACTTTCACCCGGGTCCCTGGAACTACTGATGGACACAAATTCCGGAGGATCGGGTGTGCTTTTGGGTGAACGCAACCTGCACGCGGCTGATATTGTTACAACGGAAAGTCAGCCAGGGGAAAGTCCCTGGAATACAGATATCCGCTTTTGCAAATTGATGTGCACGAACCCGCGAATTCCTGAATCTCCGGTATATGGAATCAATGACTGGTATTTTGCATATGGCAATAATTCGAGGGAACTGATCCTGGAACATACACGCCTGATGGCTGATCTGGTGACCGATTTTTCCAACCCCCCGTTCTCCGTGATCGATATGGGCTGGTCGGTAAAGCCGGCCAAAACCAGTGAGGAATATTGTTGGGGCGATGATTTCACGCTGGGCAACGATAAATTCGGAGATATGTCCTCCGTTGCCGAAGAAATAAAAAAGTTGGGTATGCGTCCCGGCATCTGGACCCGCCCGCTACTGGCGAATGCGAAGGATAAACCATCTTCGCTTATCCCGCTGCGTAAGGGTCAGGAAGATCCTAAGGAACGGTACCTGGATCCGACTATCCCAGAAAATCTGCAGCGGATCGGAAATACGATCAGATTATATAAAACCTGGGGGTTCCATCTCGTAAAACACGACTATACCAGTTTTGATTTCTTCGGAAAATGGGGATTTGAAATGAATGAAGAAATGACGGTCCCCGGCTGGCATTTCCAGGACCGCTCTATCACGAATGCGGAAATCATTCTTTTTCTTTACCGGACCATACGTTCGGCCGCCCTGGATATGTACCTGATTGGATGTAATACCTTCAGCCATTTGTCCGCCGGAATATTTGAACTCAACCGGATTGGTGACGATACGAGCGGAAAAGACTGGGCCCGCACGTTGAAAATGGGTGTGAATGCCCTGGGCTTCCGTTTGCCGCAGCACAATACTTTCTATGCAGCGGACGGTGACTGCGTCGGGCTCACCACGAAAATTCCATGGGAAAAAAACAAACAGTGGCTGCAATTGCTGACTGAAAGCAGTGCGCCTTTATTTATATCTGCAGAACCGGAAGCCCTGGGAGAGGAACAAAAAAAATTGATCAAAAAAAGTTTTATTATGGCGGCGAGGCCCCAGCCACTGGCGGAACCGCTTGACTGGATGAGCAATCCCAGACCCGAAGAATGGAAATTGAATGGAGCCAGGGTTCATTTTGACTGGACATGATGAAAACGGATAAAACCATTCTTCAGGCTGTGGAACAAAATCCGATTCCGTTTATGAAAATAATATTATTCAAGTTATCCGGAAAAGATACTGCTGCCATATAGTCTTCCGCTAGATTAAAACTCCGGACATTCCAAAACTTGTTGCCTTTTTCGATTATTGCATCCAAAACGCTCACTTGCTTTAAATTCTCCTGTAGACCAGTACCCCAGGCCTTGGTCAGCGATTCCTTACGTGTCCACAAATAATAAAAAGCGCTGACCGGATTTGCAGATTCTGAAATAAAAGTTTGTTCCGCTTCACTAAAATGGTCCTCAAGAAGTTCCCTGAAAGAAAATTCCGGATTTATCTTCTCGATATCAACGCCCAATTCCAAATTTGCTAACGCAATTAATACCCATTCCCCCGAATGGCTGATATTAAATTGGATTTGGGATGAAGGGCTGATGATATATGGTTTTTGATTTCTTTGATCAGAAATACCGACCTCCCCTGGAGAAACGGTAAGATATTTCGAAAGAACGGTACGAAGGGCCTGCCTGCCCGTAGCGTATCTGTTCCGGTCGCCTTCAAATCTGAAACGACCGGTAAATTCCTTTTCGGACTTGGTTAATAAAGAAAAATCAAAACCACTAACGGGGAACTTCCAGACATGAACTTGATTGCCCAGTTGCCAGGAACATTGATCAGGACTAAAAAACAATTTTTCTTTTGGAATCTTTTCCAGCA